>ERZ1034984.175-NODE-175-length-70561-cov-11.242022_pt1 | contig 70561 bp, 44 predicted proteins | sample MGYA00520589_ERZ1034984 | MGnify/ENA primary metagenome ERZ1034984 (study PRJEB33766, sample SAMN09781790) | gut metagenome | biome: gut microbiome | host: Homo sapiens | place: Madagascar | study: EMG produced TPA metagenomics assembly of the PRJNA485056 data...
GATTGGATTTGCCCATGACAGCAAGAGTTGCAATATTAGGGGTGTGAAAGTTGGGTTAGGTATTGTCCTTACTAATACCCTGATTGTCCTTGGCTGAAGGATTGGGGCATGAATAAAAGTGGGCAACACACAGGAGAAGTGTGTTGCCCACAAGTCTGAGTAAGGGTTGTTTGTCTGTCTGGTAGCTAAAATTGCGCTACTTCTTAGACAGATTCTGCATGAATGATTCTTCTTCCATCTTCATGATGTCCATGTCTGATTGCGGAGTAGGAGTGATGCGGATGCGGCGTAGCGCATTGGTCGATGAGTTTGGGGCATCGGTGATGGTAAACGTCATCACTTCAGTGAAGTCGCCACGATAGAAGTCAATAGGGTAGATACCCGAAGCAGGGTTGCTGCCCGAGGTCGGGGTAATTAAGTTGTCCTTATAGCGGGCGATGATTGACCAGTTGGTAGCAATGGTGCGGTCGCAGTTGTTGTACATATTGACCACTACCTTGTAAGTGCCGTTCTCCACCTTCTCGGCGGGCAGATAGATGTTTTCCTTGTTGATGCCATCAATGTTACATCCCGCGTTAGAGTCGATGTCCAAGCCATAAGTGGCCACGGAGTCCTCGGTCACCTGGATGGTGCCTCCGCGGTGGCCATAGTAGATGTGTTCGCCGCTAGGTGTGTAAAGGTGCAGATCCACGTCTTTCTCGTTGTTAAAGGCAAGTTTAATCTCAAGTGCGCCACTCTTGGTTTCGATACGTTCAAGTTCTGTTGAAACAGGAGTTGTCACTTTCCCGTTCTCAAGTCTACCGCTAATCATAATGGTCGACTTTCCTGTGTATTCATTACTCATCATGACGGGAATCACATAAGTGTTGTAGCCCATGGCGCGTCCTTCCACAGTGCCTTCATCAGAATCGGCCTTAGGATCGTATTCATAGTAGCCGTTTACGTTCTTGATACTGATGTAGAATTTGTCCACATTCTGTTCTGTGACCACGGTGACGTAATTCATAGCGCCATTCATCACCTTGCCGCTCATTGTCACACCATTGAGCTTTTCATCGGTAGTCTGTTCGGGCATGCTACCATCGTTGTACACAGCATTTTTGATGGAAATGTACTTCGTCTCGAGTGGATTAGAAGCAGGTTCGGGCGTCTTGTCGTCGCTTGAGCACGACTGCATCTGTAGGCCTAGGGCCAATGCAAAAAAGAAATAAAGGATTTTCTTCATGACTATAAAGTTTAAAGGGTTATAAGTTCTGATAGAATAGAATGTGGCAAAGATAGGCCTTTCTTTGTAAATACGTGTCACTATTTTTAATGAATTTATATATTTATCGCAAAATAATGACAGAATAAGGGTATGTAAGGAAGATATGTAGGGAATTGACTAAATATATTTATGAAAAGAGAAGTCTACCGCTACGCGAGCAGTAGACTTCTCTTGCCGTAAGTTTTTTTATTGTAATCGTTGCGTTTTATATGGGTAAATGCTCCTTGAGACGTTTATTGCGGAGCTTACTCCAAGCTTCAATAATGCGTTGGCGAGAGCGTGTGATGCTAGCTTTATACACGGTGCAGGTGGTAATGAAATAGATGCCAGCTTGTACCCAAAGCATGTACCAGTCGTGTTGCACATCGCCTAAGGGGGCTCCCATATTGTTGATAGCTACAAAGCCATTGATGCCGAATGTGGATGGGAATATGTAGCTGATAGCTTTCCATGCGGGAGGTATTGCACTGCCTGGCCATGAGAGCCCTGAGATGAAGAGTAGTGGTACAGACGTGAAAACAATGAGCATGATGCACATTTCTCGGTGGCGTACAAAAGCGCTTACTGTCATGGAGAAGAGCACACTGGCAATGAGGAAGGGCAGAATGAAGAAGGCAATGTCCCAAGGGTTGCCTATCTGATTTAGGTGAAATAAATGGGGGATGATACCTAGGATGTATACACTCAGTGGAATGTAGACCATGAGATAGGCCATGCCTTTGCTTAGCACGATGCGAAGCAGTCCGCGATGGTGGCGCGTGATGGGCACAAGATTGCGAAACTTATTGTGTTCGCGAGCCGTTCCCGCAGCCATGCCTACGCCCAATAGCATCGTCTGCTGAATGATAAGGATTAATACGGCGGGTATGAGGAAGGTGGCAAAACCATTTTGTGGATTGTAGAGCGACACTTCCTCATACTTGATGGGATGTTCGGCCACTTGGTCTTGCTGAGCTGTGGTGCCTCCCGCCCGCTTCACTTTTATTTGGGCGTTCATGGCGAGCGATACGTTTGTGTTGGCCGTGAGCACGCTCTTATAATAAAGCATACCGCTCATATCGGCAAAGGCACTTACATAGACTTGTTCTCCGCGGGCCAGACGCAATGAAAAGTCGCGGGGAATGTAGACAGCACCATAAGCATCGCGGTGCTTAATGAGCTGTTGTGCTTCGACCATGTTGGCACAGTAAGATATGATTTTTACGTCGGGCGAAGCATCAAGGTGACGCAGGTATTCGCGGCTCTGCGCTGAACGGCAATCGTCTACCACGGCCACAGGCACATCGCGTACAACTTCATTGGTGTAGATGAAGGTGTAGAGCAATGGATAGCCTAGGGGCACGAGAAAGAAGAAGATAATCACGCCCTTGTCGCGGATAATCGTCTTTAGTTCTTCGCGGAATATGTAGTTGAAGTCAGCAAGTGCTTGACGAAAATTATATAGCATAGCAGAGATATTGTAGAGAGAATGGGGTGGTTATGGCTCGTAAGCATACGTTTTCATCACCTTCTTGAGGCGTCCGAGGAAGGGTATGGGCAGCATCATGAAGCATACCATGGCTGTGACGAAGGGCAGAGCATTGGTGAGCGGATAGCCATCAAGAGCACAATTGACGTAGAGTAAGTAATAAATGCGCAAGGGAAATAGATATGAGAGGCCCTGCAGGATGGGGTGCATGGCCATGACGGGAAACGACATTCCTGAGATGCTGAAAGAAATCACGCCCCAGAGCGAGGCAAACGAAAGTCCCATACGCAGGGTGGGGAGCATTGTAAACATAAATACGCCTAGTCCTTGGCAAGCCAAGACGAATAGAGTCATGATGCTCCACATACGCGGTAGGCCACAGTTGCATGGGAAATGGAGATAGCCGTATAACAGAAATACATAGATGGAGCCCATGAGTAGGAATATAATTGTCTGGGGGAGGAGCTTGGTTCCTAAAGCGGCTATGATGGAGTTGTTGGAACGAGCCATAAGGTCATCTGCCGTGCCAAACTTGAGCTCTGATCCAAGGCTATATACCGTGGTCATGAAAATGAAAATGCCCAACATACCTGGGATGATGATGTTGGATAGGTAGACGTTGTAATTGAGCCATGGGTTATTTGTGGCGTGCATATCAATCACGATGGGTTGCAGGTAGGCCATGGCCTGTCCTTCTGTGGCACCTTTGGCATAGAGTACAGTGCGTGAAGCTGCTCCAGAAGCAAGTTCCGACATCATGCGCATGTCGCGATAGAGTAACGAGCCAGCCACGAGATAAGAATAATTGGTATAGAACGACACTGTAGGTACACGTTGCAGTTGTGCTTGCTTTGTAGTGCCTTGCGGAATGAGGTAAAATCCGTAGATGTCGCCTTTCTGCACAGCCTTGCGTGCTTCTGTCACATTGGCGTATTCGTGGATGATGTCGCTCATTTGGAACGCATCAAGATTGCGAGCAAGGTTGCGCGTGGTGGTAGTGTGATCTTCGTCTACCAAACCTAATGGCAGATTCTCTGGAAGACCCTCTTTCATCAATGAGGTGAAAAAGTAATAGCAGAAGAGCGGAGCCACCACCATGCAGAAAATGTAAATGGGCTGCGTGGCAAGACGATGAAGCTCGCGAAGCAAAAGTGCTACCCCTCCCCTCCATCCCCCTTCTCCTATGGGCGAGGGGGTGCGGTCATCTTGGATGGTTGTATTTATTTTGGGATTATCAGGCATACGTATCGTACTTAAATCTTTAAGTTGTTGTGAGCAAGAGGAATGCTCGCAATGTAGACTTTCTATAAAGGGTGGTTCTATAAATTCTGATGATGGGATTTGTATGGTATTGGGAGTGTATTTTTGATAGTGAATGAAGGAGCATAGCGGGCTATGTAACTGAAATTACTATTAAAAAGACGCTTTCAAGAAGAGCATGCAAATTACACATCAGAATAGGATACTTTCAGAATTGATAGAACCACCTTTTATTTAATCAGCACGCTCATGCCAGGTCTTAGTCCTTCTACTTTTTGCATGGGTGTGGCCTTTATTTCAAAGGTTTTCATGTCGTATTGGTCTGTTGTCTTGGTGGCTTTCCATGCAGCGTATGAACCGAGATCTTTCATATAGTAGACTTTGAGTGTCACTTCCTTCCCTCCGAGTGCGGGGATGGTGGCTTTGAAAGTTTTGTTCATTTTGAAGATGCTTAGGTGGTCTTCACGAATGTTGAAAGTCACCCACATGTCGTTCATCAAAGCAACATTCATGATGGGAGCACCCGTTCCAACGAGTTCGCCTATCTGCGGGAAAATGTCAGTGACTTCGCCATCGGCCGAAGCCGTAAGCACTGTTTCCTTGATGTAGGAATTAACTTCGCTCACAGCTCCCTTTGCGCGGTTGACTAGTGCAGCGGCAGCTTCTTTGTCCTCGCGCTCGGCACCATTTTTTGCCATGTCGTACTGTGACTTGGCAGCACGCTCGGTAGCAATGGCCGCATTGCGCTGAGCCGTTACTTCATCGAGCTTCTGGGCTGTCATTACGCCCTGGTCGAAAAGACGTTTCACGCGCTGATAGGACTTTTCAGCAATGTCTACACCGGCTTTTGCTTTCTGCCACATTTCGTAAGCACCTGCAATCTGCTCTTGGCGGGCTCCCTTTTCTGCCTTACGATTCTGAGCAGCAGCAGCGTCTTCGGCAGCTTGTGCTTGTGTGAGTTTTGCTGAAACTTCGGGGGCTTCAAGGATGGCTAGAGTGTCGCCAGCGTGAACATAGTCGCCCTCTTTTACCATATACTTAAGGATTCGTCCGGGTACCTTGCTTGATACGCGATATTCCGTCACGTCGGCTTGTCCTTGAATGGTTTCGTCTTCATGGTTGAAGGCATAGAGGCTACCGATAATTACTAAAATGATGATTCCGGCCATGATAAAAATGGCGGGAAGGAAATTCGCTTTCTGTCTCATATTATATGTGTATATGCTAGGAAGTCTGTATGAATAGTATGATGTCTGTTTGTGTGCTATGACAATGGATTTTATCTGCCCACAGCCTTTTCGTAGGCAGCACGACAAAGCTTGATGTCAATTTGTGAATCAATCTTGTCGCTATGTGCCTGTAGCCATGCTGTTTGTGCTTGCAGAAGGTCGGATGTGGTGATAACGCCCTCTTTGAAGCCCACTCGGGCAGTGCGCAGATTCTCTTCCGCTTTGTCGAGGTTCTTGAGACTTAACTCAAGTTTTCGATTAGCTTCGTTCACTCGGAATGCCTCTTGCGTTACCTGTAGTTCAATCTTTTCTTTTGCTTCATCGGTTTTCATTCTTGCCATCTGGGCCTCTGTGCGTGCAGCACGTACTTTATACCTCGTTTCGCCCCAGTTCCATACGGGAACCTTTAGCATGACGCCTACGGCCCATGTGCCACGGAATTTCTTTTCAAAACTGTTGAATACATTAGGGTTGGAGATCATGTATCCTCCCGTAAGTGCTAATTGTGGCAGTACGGCAGCGCGTTCTACCTTGGCTTTCTCTGCATAGATGGTCTGTGCTGTGGAAAGTTGGCTAAGTTCGGGCCGTAAGTCGTAGGCCGTTTGCACTTCAGCCTTGATGTTTTCAGTCTGTGTGGGAAGGTCACAGTTGTTTTCATCGGCTAGAGAAGGTGCCGATTCAAGGGGAAGTCCACAGATTTGACAGAGGAGCATGCGTGAAAGCGTAAGGCCGTCTTCCACCTTGACTAGTGTCATCTCAGCTTCGTTGAGCTTCACGCTAACGGATAATTCATTGCTTTTGGTGGCGACTCCCTCGTGAATCATCTTTACCACGTCGGAGTCGAGATGTGCTAACATGTTGCGATAGCTTATGGCCAAACGACGCTTGTTGGCTAGCGATACCACTTGCCAATAAGCCTTGTCTACATCGAGCATCACTTGTTGGCCATCGGCACGGAGCTGATCTTGCGCCAACTTCTCCTGTAACTTAGTGATGTTTTCGTAAGCTTTAATCTTGCCGCCCATATATAATGGTTGGGTGAGGAGAATCATGCCCGCCGTCATATTGCGCGTGTCGGTGCGTAGTGCATCAGTAAGTCCTTGGCCAAAAGCATTTCCCAATTGGCCGAGTTGAGGAAGTTGTCCGCTGAAGTTTTGAATTAGTGGAGCAAGATCTGGATGTTGCTGAAGAATCTGCCCCGCAATACTCTGAAATTGTCCACCAAATTGTCCTAGTGCATTTGTTCCCAAATTATTTAGGGCTCTTTTTTGATCTTTACTGAGCAAAGATATCTCGTCGCCTGAGCGCATATATCCCGCTGTAAGCGAAATTTTAGGAAAATAGTTGGTGTGAGCCGCTTTGCGATCCCATCCTGCTTTTTCTATCTTCATCTGGGCTTGAGCTAACTCCTTATTGTTGCGCATAGCGAGTGCACGGCAACTATCGAGCGTAAGCACCGTCTGTGCTTCGCCCCAAAGGCTGATGCTTGCAAGCGAGAGAAGGATGAAAAGTTTCTTCATATATAAATTTTATTTTTGTTTCGATATTGAAAGGTGCTGAGCCGTAGCCTAACTTATGCAAAGATAGTGCAAGGCGAATGCAGAACATCAAGCTTGTTTGAATGTTATGCTGAGCCGTAGCCTAACTTATGCAAAAGTACTGATTTCTCGTATTCCCTGCCTAATTTAGGATATCAAAAAGGGAGAAATAGAACAATCGTGCCGTACTATGGAAATTCTGTAGATTCAAGCAAGAAATGTAACTCATTCAAGTTTTGGTTTTAACTTGAGCGGGCAGGATCTGAAATTAAGATGAGTATTCCCAATCACATGCCCGCGAGATAAGGAAACTACTTTCTTTAGAGAAAACATAAGACAATGCGAGAATTGCCATTTTATTATTTCTAATTTATACACAAAAATAATGAGGTTAAGAATTTTTTTTGAAATATACCTTATGAATTTATGCCGTGTAACTACGTTTTTCTTCCATCTATGCATGGAGGACCGTGAGCTAAAGAATTTTAAAATTATAAAATCGTATCTTTGCCCTAGTAAGTGTATCTAAAAAATGTGCTAAAAAGAATTACTTTGTCATTATTATTAATGAAGAAAAACATAGTCAAGTATGTCGGCAAGACAATTGGCTGAAGTAATTTTATAGGAGCATGCTATAAATTGAAACTATAGAAAAACGAGCATTATGTCACAAAACAAAACAGTTATTCAAGGACTCACTCCCGATGAGAATATGGGAGGAATGACAGGAATGTACGCACGAGGCGCTCAGCCTGCAGCAGCTCGTGGTACCATTGTACCCGGAATGGAAAGTGTGGCCGGAGGTCAGGCTCAGCCAGCTATGGGTCCCTCTACTGCGCCTCAACACCGAGTGGTACAGCCAGGAAAACCCGTAGTAGGGTTTCTCTATTCCATCTCTCGCACGCAGATGGGAGAATATTGGCCTCTACAGATAGGACGCAATACCATCGGACAGGACGATTCGTCTGACATCGTGTTGAAAGAAGGCACAGTATCTGGAAATCATGCTGTAATCATTGTGCGTCAAATCAAAAATACAGGTGGCGTGATTGCTGCTGTGACCGACACACAGAGTACGAATGGCACCATGATTAATGGTGAGACCATCGGCTTTCAAGCTGTGGAATGTCATAGCGGAGATATTCTGACTGTGGGCAATAATTATGAGCTCGTATTGGTACTGATTGACGCAAGTAAGTACAAACTCTCTGTTGCTGAGGGTTTCATTCCCGTAGAAGCTTCAGAACTTGAGGATGATTTCAGCGATGTGCCTTCATTTGGTGCAGGTAACACTCAGGCAGAAGGTTATCAACAACCTTGGCAAGGTGGAGAATATGTAGGCAATGGCGGTACCGTTGGGCTCGATGGTTCTACTCCAGGCTACAACAATGGAGGTACTGTCTCAATGTAGCCTAAATCTTCTCTTAGCATTTGCGCTTTTTAGCGAATTAGCTTTTATTTCTTGTGCAGAACATTTTCTCTACTACCCTTACTCTTAGAGTTGCGTAGGAGAGATGTTCTGCATAAGTAGAACGGTCAGATGGAAAAATAAAACAAATAGCATGTCATTATTCAAAATACAAGGTAAATCCGAGAAACAGCAAGGAATATACTACGAGTTTGACTCCGACGACGAACCTTTAGGTGTCGGCGGTATGGGCAAAGTGTACAAAGGACGTTGTGTAAACGAGTTTACGCAGTCGGTGCGCAATGTCGCCATCAAGTTTATGTATAGTGACATGCCCCCCTATGCAATCGAAAAAGCGCGTCGCGAAGCAGCCATCCATTTTCGTCATGATAATCTGATAGAAATGCTCGGATTTATTGAGACCGAGAGTAGAGGCGTGCTGGGCGAAGTAGAACATCATTACCACGTGGTGAGCGAATTGCTAGAGGGTGTCTCGCTTGATCATTTGCTCAATGGCAAACTCGTAGATCAGAAGGGGTTTGCTGTGCCTTATGCCGAAAAACTCTATAAGGACTATCAGCACGACCCCGTTCACTTTGCCTCTTTCATCGTGCGCAATGTTCTTTCGGGCTTAGCAAGTATGCACGATGCTGGCTATATCCATCGTGATATTGATCCCACTAATATCATGATCACTCGCGATGGACATATCAAATTAATCGATTTTGGTATTGCCAAAAAATACAACTCGCTCACCACGAGCGATAAACACTTGACACAAGCGGGACAGTTTATTGGAAAACCCGAATATGCGGCTCCTGAACTTGTGTTGGGTGCCATCAATGAGCAGAATCAAACCACCGATCTTTATGCCGTGGGTATCTTGCTTTTTCAGTGTATTGTCGGACATGTACCCTTCGAGGGCGATCGCAGCGATATATTGCAAAAGCAACTTCACGCCCCTCTACCGCTTAAACTCATAAAGCACAAGGGAATGCGTCGGCTTATTGCGCGTGCTACGGAAAAACAGCGCGCAAAACGCTTTCAAAGTGCAGCAGAATTTCGTGTAGCACTTGACAATGTGGAGGATGCGGGAGGCTTAGTATGGAAACCATTCTATACATATATTGCTAGTGGTGCGGCAGCTTGCATTTTGGCAGTTGCAGGCATTGTGTGGGCCTTGAATGGAAATAGTGACGATGGCCATGAATCTATCCAAACATTTACGTACGATAGTGCTCTATCCTCAATCCATAATGGAACGCTTACTGAAAAACGAGCCGTAGAGGTGCTCGACTCGCTATCTCAAAAAGATGCACGTGCTAGTTTTCTTTTAAGTCAACTTCTCTTTAAAAGTAAACTAAGCGACGATAACGCTCCCGATAGCATCAAGCGTATGCAGCAACAGCTCGGCATCCAGACAGACAATGATAAAGCTCATGAACTATTGGTAAAAACAGTAGACATAGAGCCTAACAACTATAAAGCCGCTTATGAGTTGGCTCTTGATTATTGGAAAGCCGATCAACGTACAGATGCAGTGCCTGCTCGCGATGGCGACCGTGCTCAGAAATTATTCGACCAAGCGTACAAGTTAGCATCAGAAGCCCATGATACAATGTATGCTCGGCAAGCAGATACTTACCGCTTGGCTATAAAGCAGTGGCGCCTAAATCTGAAAATGATTAATAATTACGACAGATAAAATACATCCGAAACTTATGCCAAAGCCAGGAAGATCTAATGTGGTGCAAAAGCCCGGTGACCCCTATATCTATCTTTACGTGATGGGAGAATGGTACTGCTACAATCCGCAAGACCCTCCCTTAGGCAGTGGAGCTATGGGCGACGTGTATCGTGGCTATCGTTGTAAAAATGGTGCCGCCATAGCCATAAAGCGCGTAAAAGATTGCTATGCCAATAACAAGATGATACGCGAACGAGCACGCCAAGAAGCGAGTTTGGCATTCCGTCACCCTAATTTGGTGGAAATGATTGGCTATTGTGAGTATGCGCCAGATTATGGTCCTATTTTCATCTTGAGCCATTATGTGCAAGGTATGAACGTAGATGAGTATATCCATACGTTCGACGATTCTCCTACGAGAGTAGAGAAAATCTGCAATGTGGTGTGTGCTGTGCTCGATGCGCTAGATTACGTACATTCTAGAGGTGTAATCCATCGTGATATTAAGCCCTCTAATATTATGGTAGAAAATGGATCGAATGTAAGATTGATGGATTTAGGTATCAGCCGTATGAGTGGTGGTAACAAATTCTCCTCATGTGGGTTTATAGGTACCCCCCAATACTCAGCTCCAGAGCAGATTAAGCGTGAAGAGAATAGCAATGCTGTTTCCATCAATGCAACGACCGACATTTACGAGCTAGGTATTACTTTTTACGAACTCCTTACAGGCGTTAATCCAATGAATAGCGAGAGTGAGGCCGAAACCCTATCACGCCAAATTTCCCAACCGCTACCCTATAACGAGCGTATACCTCGAAAACTTTATAAGGTAATCGTTAAAGCTACGGCGAAAGAACAGAGCCAACGTTACCAAACTGCCTTGGACTTTAAAAATGCAATCAATCAGGCATTACTTCCCGACCCTACCATGGGAGAACGCTTGAGCGAATGGTTGCAGACAAATCAGACAGCTATTATCATAGTAGCTGTGGGTTTAGGCATCGTGGTGGGCATTCTAATTATTCTTCTCACAATGATTTAACCCACGGATGGATATGGACAATACATTATTCCAGAGAGCATGCTTGCCCTTATATAAATAACGATATAGCCCCATGGAAATACAAAAGATTTATACCAATGATAATGGCCTCGTAGCGGCATTTGCAGAATCGCGTATAGGAGGACGTTCTGAAAACCAAGACTCCTACGGATGGCAAGAAAATGCGCGTGGCTATCTCGTTACTGTGTGTGATGGCATGGGAGGTGGTCCAGGAGGGAAAACGGCTTCGACCATTGCTGTCAACGAAATTCTGCGAAGTACGGCTGAAGCTTCCGAAGACGAGGAAATCCCTAACATCTTGAAGAAAGCCATACGCAATGCTAATATAGCCATCATTCAGGCAGGTTCCACTCATCCACAGCTCAAAGGGATGGGCTCTACTGCCACAGTGCTTTGGGTTACCCCCTATGCGGCTTATGCAGCGCATGTGGGCGATAGTCGTATATATCAGTTGAGAGGGCACAAGAAAGTGTTTCGCACATTCGACCACTCCATGGTGTTCGATATGGTGGAGCAGGGAGTTATCACTGAAGAGCAAGCCCGACTTTCGGCTCAATCGAATGTGATTACCCGCGCTTTGGGAATCAAGCCTGATGTGGAAGTCGATGTAGAAGAATTGCCCTACAGCCGGGGCGACCTTTTCGTGCTTTGCACAGATGGTATCCATGGCACTATGCCTGAGCACGATTTGCTTCGCTTGTTCACCAACCAACGCATGAAGTTGGGAGCACTGACAGACGACGTGGCCACAACAATAGATAATCAAGGACGCTCCAAGGGCGGAGGACACGATAATCTGACTCTCGCCATGGTGGAGATGAAAGAAAACTCTAAACTAACACGACCTATGAGTAAGAAAGCAAAACTTTTAGTGGCGGTATTGGCCGTAATTGCTTTAGCAAGTTTATCGGGAAATGCTTTGCAGATGCAGCATAGCGGTAGTGATGCTTGCTATGCAGACAGCGTGAAAGTGCTGAAAGATACTTTAGCGAGCCGTCAAGCGAAACTTCAAACTTATCAAACGCAAGCCGACAGCATGGCTAAACTCCTAAAGGAAAATACCAATTTAAAGGAGAATACTCAAAAAATCAAGAAACTCATAGAGGATATGCAGAGTTCCACAGACTCTACCTCTAGCAAATAACCCTCTGCCATGAAAGTATATTCTATAGGACGTGATACGGAGTGTGATATCGTAATCAACGATAGTAGTGATGTCATCAGTCGTCGACATGCAGTAATTAGCGTGGCAAACAATGGCAAGCTGACCATTACCGATACGAGCTTTAATGGCACGTATGTAAATGGTATACGCATTTCGCCCAATGTGCCCGTCCCCGTGACTCGTAAAGATAGTGTGACTTTTGCTCATGTGGCCAAGCTCGATTGGAAGCTGATTCCTAAACCTGTATTGATGCGCTGGTTGCTTCCCGGAGGCGTTGCCGCTGGCATCGTTGTGGTGGCAAGTGTGGTATGTGCCGTATGCTTTTCAGGTGGCAAATCTTCTCATGCGGGAAAGGAAGAAAAGTCTGAGTTTGTGGCAGATTCGGTAAATCAAGAGAAGGCCGATAGCACAGTCAAGGAAAAGCAAGATTCTACGCAAACGAAGAAAACGCCCTCTCGCAACAAGAAAGCAGCCTCTTGCGGCAAGAAGGAAGCGGCAAAGGATAAGAGAACTCAATCATCATCCGATAAAAAGTCTGCTTCTAAGAAAAAACAAGAAACGAAGTCTGCCGAAACCAAGGCTAAGAAAGTGAAAACAGCAACGGATAATGCTTCAAAGGCAAAAGATGGAAAGACGCAACCTTCAACATCTAATGCATCTGCAAAATCTTCTGAACAGAACAACTCGAATACAGCTTCTACAAAGAAAACGAGAATCCGCTAAAATATCCTTACCCATTAAAATCCAACCGATATGAGACTTTTGAAAATAGGTCGCGATGCCTCGTGCGACATCGTGCTACACAGCGACAAAGTAAGTGCAATCCATGCTGAGATTACTCTGCTCAATAATGGAGATATTTCGCTTGAAGATAAAGGAAGTCATAATGGCACTTTCGTGATGAATCGTCCCATTAAGCCTGGTACTCCCGTCAACATACGTCGTGGCGATGCCATACGTTTTGCTGACGTGGAACTTCAGTGGAGCCAAGTGCCCATGCCTGAGGACAATAGCAACTTTAAGGGTATATGGTCCATAGGTAGTCATTTCAATAATGATATTCAGATTTCGGGTAACACCGTGAGCCGCTATCATGCCACTATCAAACTTTCGCGTGATGGAAAATTCTATATTACCGATCATAGCAAGAACGGCACAATGGTCAATGGTGTTAAGATACCTCAGAATCAGCCCACTCTGTTGAAGAAAGGCTGCCAAGTGGTTTGCGGAGGTGTGCCAGTTGACCTTAGTTCGCTTCCCTGGCCTAAAGGCACTTGGAAGACCATCTTGGCTATTGCAGCAGCTCTACTTATCGTATGCGGCATAGGTTTTGGCGCATATAAATTCATTAAGCCAGAGAATACTTTCACGATGGAGCAAATCAATGCCCGCTATAAGAACTCTGTGGTGATGCTCGTGGGTACTTACCACTACGAAGTATCGGCAGGCGACCTCGACCTAAGCTATTTCAACATTCCCACAAAGTTTATGTTTGTCACCGATGGAAAAGGCAATGAAAAGATTGTAAATCTCGAAAGCCTTTCTCCCGAAGATCGTATGCAGTATTGCATGTATTTCGGTACAGGCTTCTTTGTGTCCAACGACGGACAGTTGCTCACCAATCTCCATGTGGCTAAGCCCTGGTTGGTGCATCAAGATATGATTGAAGCCATAGAAAACCATGTAAAGCGAATCATTGCTCAGGCAGCCGAGGCACGTGCTGTCATACGCACCATCAATGGAGTGGCTCCAGAAGGAATTTCTGCCTACATCTCGCAAGTAAAGGTGACTGGTGTGAGTGATGGTATACTGCTTGTGCCTCAAGGACGCTATTTCACGGAAGAGAATGCAATCAAGTGTAAGTTGCTTTCTGGTGGCGACGATCTGAACAAAGATGTTGCCCTCATCCAAAGCGAACGAATGGAACTTCCTAATTCAAAGTGCACTTTCGTTAATGTGGCCGATTCTATGGATGTGAACGAGGTATGCATTGAAACAGGGCATGAACTCTACACCATAGGTTTCCCCGCTCCAACCACCCTCCAAGATTCAAAGAATGAGAAGGGCATGCAGTCGCTTTGCCACGGAGGCCGTGTTAGCCGTGAGTCTACGGAGTTCAACTTTATGTTTGATGCTACCACGGCAGGTGGTGCAAGTGGTTCGCCCATTTTCAATGAGCATGGCATGTTGGTAGGCATACTCAATGCCACTACCGATCAGAAGAACTTTACTTGGGGTATCAAAGCTAAGTATATAAAGGAACTTCTCGATAGCCCACATTCTGTGAAATAACGAAGGAATAGCTTTCCATGAAGTTTGCGAGCAAGAGGCTGGCCAACTTCATGGAAAAAGCAATCGTTCAACTCCCAAAAGTACGAATATGAAAAAACTCGCATTGCTTTGTATGCTCTTTGCTTCAGGCTTCGGCATGATGCGCGCCGTGGTGGTGCAGAAGTTTTGTATGAAGAATGGTTCCGTATACTACGGATTCATTGTGAAGCAAAACACTAAGGGCAACATGACCATCAGTGCCGACCGCTCGCTCATCAGCGTGCCTGGCAAGCAAGTCAAGATATTGCGCGAATATAGTCAGAACGAATCAGAACTCAGTCAAGCATGGGTAGCATGGGCACGAACCAACCATGCATTCTTTACCGAAAACGGAGTGAAGAAGTTGCGGCTAGCCGACGTGAGTGTGACCGACAGCACTTCGACCTCTCAGTATCGAGGTGTGTGTCTCACGGAGAAAGGCTATCATGTAACCTTTCTCTCCATGCAGCCCGTTACGCACACTATTCGTTGGGATGACGTGAGCGCAATACAGAGCGATCGTCGTTCTGTGCTTGAACTCTCGGGCATCAATGTACGCTACGATTTGGCCAATGGTAGTAGTATTGAAGGACAATATGCCGAAGAAACAGCTTCTTCCCTTAGCCTTTTTGATGCACAAGGAGTGAAGCATACATTTGCCATCGACGATGTGGTGAAGATGCGTTCTTCGGCCATCAACCCTCAGCAAGACTTCTTTCAGCAATGTCCCACACTCGATCACGTGAAACTCCGCAGTGGTGAAACCATTGAGGGCTATATTGTGGAGCAAGTTTTCGATGGTGATAAGAGCTCGCTCACGGTCAAGATCAAGGAGGGCGCTCTGCGCATGGTGAAGATGAACGAAGTGGTGGAGAATCAACGTGTAGAAAACACCGACGGCTATAAGCCTATCATGGATTTCATCGTAGAGAAAGGGCAAATATTCCTTAATCGCCAACTTGCTACATATAAAGCCATGACAGAAGTTGACAACGTGGTGAGCATTGCGCAGGATAGCTTGAAGAAAGTTTGCCTAAAAATGCCTCTTTCCAAAAAAGACGTGGAACTGATCTTCGAATGCAATGATGAACATTTCTCAACGCTTCCTGAATTGCAACTTATCAAACTCACTCAAACGGAGGGACGTAAGGCTACGATCTATCAGTTTACCTACAAAAATCTAGCCACGCAAGCCATTCGTCCAGAAAAGTCGGAATGCAGTGTAAATGGCACGCGTAAGCTCATTTATCGTATTCCCTCAGCGGGTACGTATGCGCTCTTCAATGCCAAGAACCGCAAGGCTTTCTTTGTTGAGGTAAAATAAGTGAATGCGAGGGGCGAGGTGGAGTAGGTGTTATGCCAAGGAAAACCTCGCACTTCTCGTCTTAGAACAAAGAACTTTATATTTCATTCTCTATATGAACACACGAGAAATCACCATAGGTCGCTCCAAAGATTGCGATATCTATCTCGACCCCAACTGTCAGTATGCAAGTAGCCATCACGCCGTGATTTATTACGACGGACGCCAACTCATGTATCGCGACATTAGTACCAATGGAACGATGATCAACAATCAGCGTATTCATAAGCGTGCTGTGCCCATTCGCCGTGGAGACATCATCATGTTGGCTGGTAAGTATCAGCTCAACTGGAATCAAATAGACTATTACTTTCCTCCGCAACAATCCTCTTTCTATGGCCCCTCGGAGACTGCAAATACTGGGGGCACACAACCAGCCAATTTTCGTATGGCTGAAGAAGCTGCTCAATCAGCTCCTGTTGATGTGAACAAATGGAGCTGGGGCGCATTTGTGCTCTATCCCATTTGGGGATTCTTCAATGGTTGTTGGTGGGCTATCTTCGTGGGCATTTTCCTGGGTTGGCTAGCGCCTATCCCCAATATTATATTCGGTATCTACGGAGGGCGTTGGGCTTGGCAAAACAAGCAATGGACTAGCCTTGAATCCTTTGCCTCATCGCAGAAGGGCTGGAACACGGCAGGTCTTATTATATTCTGTCTCAACTTGGCCATCTTACTTCTCTTTGTAATCTTCTACTTTATTCTCGGAGCGGCCATTTTGAGCAGCATCTAATAGTTTCTTCTAGGGCTCCTTCTCAGAAATTCGATGATATATGTGCGTAGTTCATCTGCGCACATCTTACTCATTTCCCCTCATCTCACAAATCATGGTAAAAATCACTTCTAGCCTTTTCTCTCTAACAGGCTTTGCAGAAACTAGGCAAGGCGGTCGTCCCGAAAATCAAGACGACTTTGCCTTTAGCGATACTCCGCTAGGTTTTCTTGTGGTGGTATGCGATGGAATGGGAGGAGGACCTGGTGGAAAGACAGCTTCGTCTGTGGCCAAGGCAGAGATTGTAAGAAGTCTTATGCACGCTACTTCGCAAATGTCTATCCAAGAAGCTCTATGTCAAGCCGCTGCGACAGCCGATGCTGCATTGAAGGCATACATTGCTCACGATCAGCGCTTGGCTGGTATGGGATCCACCTTTGTGGCCATTCTCATACGCCAATCATCGGCTATCATAGCTCATGCAGGTGACAGCCGCTGTTATAGGCTCCATCGTGGGCGAATGGTGTTTCGCACTCATGACCACTCTCTCGTGGGAGAACTTGTGCGCAAACGTTCTCTGACGGAAGAGCAAGCACGCACATCTCCGCAGTCAAACCTAATCACACGTGGACTGGGGTCGGTGAGCAACACGCAGCCCGACGTAGACATTGTGCCCTACTGCCAGGGCGACCGCTTTGTGTTGTGCACCGATGGTGTGTGGGGTATCATGGAGCAAAGCCAACTCTTGAGCAGATTCCGAGAGATGAAGAATCTGTCTACAGACGTGCTTCGTATGGCTGATGAAATAGATCGTATAGGATTTGGTCAGGGTGGACATCACGACAATCACACCTTTGTCGTGATAGACATGGAGGCCAACTCCACCTTGAAAGATTCTCTCTCTCTGCGTCTTCTTCAGCCTCGAATGCTCATGATTGCTTCTGCTCTCGCCCTTCTCCTTTTCATCGGAGTGGGAAGTATAGCTTGGCTATGTAGCCCTTCTAAATCGTCAACGTTTGTCGGTGGAGGTGGCTATACTCCCACATCAGTGGAGCCCTCCCGCCAATCTCAACTCTTCACACCACAGGATCCTGCAATGCCCGTCGATAGCGGTAACGCTTCATCGACTACTGACACCTTGCACTCAGCCTCAAAGCCAGACACCGCACGGCAACGTCCAGCCCCTTCTCTCCCCGATAATCATCGTCTGCACGATGCACAACTTCTCGAAGAGATAAGACACAAAGTCAACCAACTTCATGACATTCGATATAAGAAGGAAAAGGACGCCACGAAGCGTTCAGAGCAATTGGTGGATGAAATCCTTTCCCAACTCAATGATTTACGCAATGAGTGCGAATTGCTGAAAAACGATAGCATCTCGACAGAAGCTCAAAATGCTCATAAATTAGCTAAAAGTCATGAGAAGCATTTAAAAGCGGTGCGTTTAGTCAATGGTTTCTATGTCATTATAGAAAAGGGCAGAAGTGTAGCCGAACGCTTGCAACGGAAACTTGACAAAATTGCAGAGTTGCGAAAATCTCAATCACATTAAAGCCTCATGTTACGTAGCAAAATACATAAGTTAGTTCTTCTTCTTTCCTTGTCGTCGTCTCTCCCCTCTATGGCGCAGACGGCCGTATGGCTCATGCCTCCTGCTTCCTATTCAGATTGCACTTATTTAGGCAAAGGACTATTTAAGTTGGTCAAAAATGGGAAGGTGGGATTGTTGGATGCTAGCGGAGCTATGGTCGCTCCTTGTGAATATACTGCCCTTACTTCTTTCTATGAAGGAAAAGCACTGCTCACGCAGTCCACTCCTAAGGGTGATCGCGTAGTAGGATGCATCGATGAGCAGGGAATCTTTCATCGTTTTTCTAAAGATTATTATACCCTTCAAGGACAGGCTTTCTATTCCGACGGAGTTCTCTCTGTGAGCAACGGACAAGGCAAGCTAGGCTACATCGACCAGTTGGGCAATGAAGTAGTGGGCTTCGATGGGAAATACGATCGTATCAAGCCTTTTACCGAAGGCTATGCGGCTGTGTTTCGAAAGAAAGCCTACCGACTTATTGACAAAACTGGCAATGAAGTGCAATTCCGCTTCAGTACGGTAGGCGAACTTTATGGTGGCACGAATGCCTACAAGGGTGAAGTCTACGTATGGGACACCGATGGTGTATTCTATGTGTATAACACACAGCGTGGAGGTGTATGCCAAAAGCGCAAACTCCCCTCGGGTAGCCGTTCGTTCGACTATCTATATCGTCTCAGTTGCATCACGGGTCAGTCGCGCACATTGCCCACTACAGAATATTTAGTGGCGGGAAAGAGAGGCCTTTCGCCTGTCAGTGTCAATGGATTGATGGGCTATCAGCAGGGCTCCGACGAGGTTCTTCCTCCTCAGTTTACTTCCGCCTCCGACTTTGTAGATAGTTATGCCATGGTGAACACCTCGCAAGGTTTAGGCATTTTGCGCTATGTGGACGGACAGAAACTCGATGTCGTGGGCAACTCTTCTCCTGTGAAATACTATGGGACAACTGCCACTTGTCGGCTCTCTCTCTCTGTGCCCGAGGCTTGGGTGGGCAAATCACTGCAAGTGTACCTCATTGACGATGAAGGACGCTCACTCAAATTTAAAGCGCATGATTCGTATTTCACTTTCGACTTCAGCCCTCATCGTTCGCAACACACGTTTACGGCTGAGGTGGAAAACGAGGGTTTGATAATCTGCCGCAAGGAGTTGACCTATCAATTCAATCATCGTATTCGCTGTGTCACCTGTGGCCGTGATGTGGCAGATTGTAGCTACCATGGAAAACATCCTGTAGCTCAGCCAAAAACGGCTCCTACAAGTACACCCGCATCGAATGCGCAAAAAAAGAAAGAAAAACTATGTAGCACCTGTGGCTTGCCCATCAGCAAGTGTAAGTATCAGGGCGTGCATTGATTCGATATGGTGGAATCTCTGGGCCGCGAGGTATCTGAGAGTTCTTTTATAATCTAATCTCGCTCTTTCCTTAAGCAATTCATTCCTATATTCTTAACCCAAACATATGATAACAATGAAGAAAAAACTACTCATTTGTGCTGCAATGCTCTGTGGGCTAACTGCGTATGCACAAAGTGATTTCGGCGAAGAAGAAGCTGGCGTGGGTGTGCCCAAGGCCAAGAAATTTGCATTCTTTATCGGCCCCAAGGTGGGAGCCACCTTTACCACGATGACCGATCCTAAGCAAGGAGCGCTTTACGACTCCTTCGGAATAGGCTATTCGGGTGGTGTGGCCGTGCAAGGACGCTTTGGCAACAGCAGTCCGCAATCGCCCGGTGGAACGGGCATTTTTGGCGCAGGCTTGGAACTTAAATACAAATTCAACAGCGTGAAGACACTCGGCGTAGACGAAAAAGGAAAAGAAAACGCCAAACTCAATCTTTCCTATTTTGAAGTACCTCTCTACGTTCATATCTATCCGGCATACAAGTCGAAAGCGATCAACGGTCTCTATCTAGAGGCAGGTGTGTCAGTGGCTGGAACCATGAGCGCTAAGCCCGAAAGCATTATTGCCAATGAAGTCTACTACAAGACGGGCGATCTCAAGGGTTTCGATGTGCGTCCACTCGTAGGACTTGGTTTTACCACAAGCTGTGGTTTCGACGTGAATGCCCGTTACTACATTGGCACATCCAACCTTGCGAAGAATATGGCTTCGAAGCAAAACTCTTTCGAACTTTCATTGGCATGGATGTTCAAACTCTAGCCCTCTCACGCATGTAATCCTTATTCTTTAACATTGCATCCACTATTATGAAACATTTACTCTATTCAGCCCTTGTGGCTTTGGTCATGCTAGCTTTCACCGCATGTTCCAACGATGAGATTGAGATATCGACGACGGGAAAGGTCGAAGTGACCGTTCCTACTACCCATCTTTACGATAATTTCAGTATCAGTTCATACCAAAATTTCTTAGGGAACAATGACTCCTATCATATAGAGGTACGTCTCTTTATCTACGATCAAAAAGGAAATCTCGTGAAAGAGGAAAGTCAGACGTCGCAGACCTTTACAGACCTCAAATTTCCTATCAACAATCTGAAAGAAGGCAACTATAAGGTGGTGGCCTTACAGACCATGGTAGACGCTAACGATCAATTGGAAGCTGACGATTTGTCGGAATTCTGGACACTCGTAAATAAGACCAAACTCTCCGACTTCCGTGTGGATACTAAAATTCACCAAATCTATTGGTATGGTGCACTCGGTATGGGATATGGCAGTTTAGAGGTGAAGAACGCTGAAAGCAAACTCACTATGAATATTGAGCCCGTGGGAAGCCTTTTAGACTTCGACTATGAAAATATGGCTTCTACTTCCTACGTAGAATCGGCTTTCTTCTTCCACAAAGCTCCCGATGGCGTAAACGTGAACTCTTTGTTCTCGCATGGAGATAGGCTTTATTATGAAAACTATAATGGTAGCAACACTTGGAGCCCAGTAGGCGTATTCTATAAATCTACGGGCTTAGGTGCCGAAGATAGTAAGACCCTATTCTTGATCGGATACGGACAGACTCGAGTATGCTTCGGTGTGGCCGATGCCACGCAGTATAGCAACAGTAAGTTCTCGTCCTATCCTTCAGGTGGCATGAATTATACTTTTGAATGGGGCAAGCGCTATCAGGCTTTCACCGCCTACAATAGTGATACGCAAAATTTCGACTACTTCTTGGGAACCAACGAAGAGTTTAGCTCTTGGTATCAGCAGTATAAGACTAAATATTTTGCTCAGCCCACCACTAATTGGGGTACTACGGTCAACAACGTAAAGTCATTTATGAATGGTTATACCCTAGGCAATCAGAATGGCCAAATCATTGAGACCGAAGATGGAAATTATGTGCTGTGGTACAAAGGAAAGTACCAGGAGGAAGAGACTGACTATTACTTCAGCAGCAGTACGGGCGGACTCTATCGTGCTTATGTCTTTGTAAAACAGAATGTAATCAGCGAGGAGGACATGGCCACGTATATCAAGAATCTGGGCTACAATTATGTGGGCAAAACCTCGGACAATAAGGCTTATGTGTTCGAGTCGGCAGATGAAAATACCGTAGTACATTTCGGCTTGAACAATGAAGGCGACTGGTATGTCTGCTTCTTAGATGTGAACAGTTCACTCAATAATGCACCTGCTTCCAATGCCTCAATCAAGCGAATGGCGGTAAGGCACTAATTACTTCCAATGGCATTGTTCATCATGAACTTCCTTGTTTAGGAATGCATGACAAAGACCTAACATATAGAGAGAAGACGTAGCCCAATGGATTATCTATGCTTTCCAGAGGGGGATGTCTTCTCTCTTTGATTAAGGGAAAGTCTTGTCCAGTTTGAGTGATTATAGTTGCCATTTCTGACAAAATATCATTCCTATCATACAATCTTAAAAAACAATTTCATCCATGATAAGAATCCTTCTCATACTCTTCCTCTCTGTCCTAAGCTTCCAACTTCAAGCGTCTCCTGCCTATCCGCATCCCATGCAGGTGAAACAAAAAGATGGTAGCCTATTGCAGGTGGTGCTTCAGGGAGATGAGTCTGCCCATTGCTTTTTCACCCTTGATGGGGTTCCTGTGGCGAAAGCTCAAGACGATAGCTACTATTATGCTGTTCCAGCCCAAGATGGTGCATCATGGGTGCCCTCCAACGTACTTGCTCATGAAGCAAGCGAACGTATACCGCAGGAGGCCAATTTCGTGAAAGAGCAAGCTCTGCCTACGGTGCAGGTGGTGCGCAAAGTGATGGCTCACCGCATACAGGCTAATAACCAACGACGCTTGGCTCGAAGAAAAGGAGCTCTTGGACATTCCACTAGCTACGTGGGCGACAAGAAGGGCCTCGTTATTCTCGTCAACTTTGCCGATCTAAAAATGCATTTATCTACGGCAAGGAAAGACTTCGACCGCATGTTCAATCTCCCAGGATGTCACGACAATGATATGATGGGCTCTGTGAGCGACTATTTCCGCGATCAAAGTTACGGGCAATTCCGTCTCACGTTCGACGTGGTAGGCCCTGTCACAGTGAGTCAACCTTATGGTTATTATGGAAAGAATAGTGGGAGCTATTCTGATGTGAATGTACGCGATATGGTGGTAGAGGCTTGCAATTTAGTGAGGGGACAGGTCAACTTTGCCGATTACGATTGGGACAATGACGGCGAGGTGGATCAGATATATCTCATTTATGCGGGCTATGGCGAACAATGGGGAGCTAGCCCCAGCACCATCTGGCCGCACGAAAGCCATTTGTCTGATCAAGCGTTGGAAATCGATGGTAAGCGGATTGACACGTACGCTTGTTCCTCTGAACTTTTTGGAAATACAGGCAAATATTATAGCGGCATTGGCACAGCTTGTCACGAATTTTCCCACTGTTTAGGACTTCCCGATATTTATGACGTGAACTATTCTGGAGGCATCGGCATGGCCAATTGGGATATTATGTCGGGCGGAGGCTATGCGGGACATAGCGGAAAGGGAGAAGCCCCTTGCGGCTATTCTGCCTATGAAAGAGCGTTTGCAGGATGGCTCGAACTGAAAGAAATTAATAGTCCCACCATCGTAACAGAACTCCCGCCTATCGACGAGAAGCCTATGGCCTATGTGCTTTATAATGAAGGCAATAGAGAGGAGTTTTTTATTTTGGAAAACAGACAATCGCAAGGATGGTTTACCTACGTGGATCGCACGGATGGTTGTCACGGCATGCTTGTGACCCATGTGGATTATTCCACCTCGGCTTGGGAACGAAATGCACTTAATACGAATCCTTCTCACCAGCGATTGAGCTTTGTGCCCGCAGGTGGAGAGTATGGAGATAGGGTAAAGGTGGGAAGTACGTACCGATGGAATTTCAAGGACGATCATTACTTGTCGCATCTTTTTCCAGGAAAAAAGAAAGTTACAGTTTTTGACAATGCTTCGCATGCCGACTGTGGCGGTCGGCTCTTTAATGCCAATAGTGATGGCTCTTATGCGCTCAATCTGCCAGTGACTCACATCCAAGAGAAGAATGGGATGATTTCTTTCTATGTGGCAGGCGGACGCTTGCTCGAGACACCAGAACTGCTTCCTGTTACAGAAATGGGTGAAGGCTCGTTTACTGCTAACTGGAAAGCCGTCGATGAGGCTGAACACTATGAACTCGAACTCCAAGATGTGGAGATGGCTTCGCGTCCTACGCGCCATATGCTGCTCAAGGAAACGTTCAACTATTTCCGCCATAATAGCGGAGATGGAGGATTTGACGACTTGAGTGAGAATGTAAATCAATATATGGGATCTGAGGGATGGAGCGCAGTGCGTCTATATACTTCGCCCACGGGAGTGAAACTAGGCACTACCTCCACGGGAGGATGGTTGCAGACTCCAACGTTTTATCCCACAGCCGATTCCGTCACGGTGTGTCTCACCGCTGCTTCGGTGGATACAGAGGGGGCTGAGATGAGAGTGTCTCTTGAAGGAGAAGATGCTCCGCAAAGTGTAGCTCCGTGTAGTCTATCTTCCGAGCATAGTCCTCTGTTGTTGCACTTCCCCTGTACATCTAGTGCTTTACAGCACGTAAAAGTGGAGGTAGATAAGCGTAGTTATGTGGATTCTCTCGCAATTTATGATGGGCGATATGAGGCTTCGGATTTTCTAAGAGATGATGCCGATCAAGCAGCGTCGTCTGTGGTTTATACCGATGTGCAAGCTACAAGCCTTAAACTCAATCATCTTGGCGCAAAAGAATATCGTTATCGCGTAAGAGCCTTGGGAGGCGATTTCTTCTCTCCTTGGAGCAGTTACCAGTCTGTCACGCTCCCTTCGGCCGAATCGGCCATTCACGGGCTGACTCTCGCTACCGACGATGCTGCGCTTTACTATGATATTTCGGGAAAACTGCTTGAGCAGCGCCCCCATACTCCTGGCGTATATTTAATGCGTAGAGCAGGACAAGTGACAAAAATAGTAATATCGAACAATGCTGCTCGATAGATGATGCACAAGGATTGCCCCGTAATATTGCGCATCAATAGTATTTAAAGCAAAAAAATGGAGAATGCCATCCTTTCATAAGGGAATAGCATTCTCCATCTTTTGTCTCTCTGAAGTGAGGTTTACTTCACCAAGTCGAGTGTGTCGCTAGCGATGAGCATTTCTTCATCGGTGGGCACTACGACAATCTTCACCTTGCTGTCGGGAGTAGAGATAATCTCTTCCTCACCAAAGTTTTTCTTGTTCTTCTCAGTGTCTACCTTGATGCCCATAAATTCGAGGTCTTCTACGGCGCCCTGACGAACGTCCCATTGGTGTTCGCCCACACCGGCCGTGAACACGATGATATCTACACCGCCCATCACGGCGGCATAAGAGCCGATGTATTTTTTGATGCGGTAGCTGTACATTTCCATGGCAAGTTTGCAGCGCTCGTTGCCCTCGCGAATTCCTGCTTCTACCTCACGAATATCGCTCGATACGCCAGAGATGCCTTTTACACCACTTTGCTTGTTGAGCAAGTCGCTCATTTGGTCGGGATCGAGGCCTTCCTTCTTCATGATGCTCAGCACCGCTGAAGGGTCTACATCGCCAGAACGAGTACCCATCATGAGGCCTTCGAGAGGAGTAAGCCCCATTGAGGTGTCGACACACTTGCCATACTTTACAGCCGAAACGGAAGCACCGTTACCAATGTGGCAGGTGATGATGCGCACGTCCTCGGGCTTCACACCGAGCACTTCGCACACGCGAGCTGTTACGAAGCGGTGGCTTGTGCCGTGAGCACCCCAACGACGAATGTTGTTTTGTTCGTAGTACTTATATGGTACGGCATACATGTAGGCCTTTGCGGGCATGGTCTGATGGAAAGCTGTATCGAATACGAATACCTGGGGCAGATTGGGAAGCATTTGCTTCACTGCCATATAGCCCTTGAGGTGAGCATCTGAGTGAAGCGGAGCGAGTTCCATGTACTGCTTCCATTCTTGTAGCATTTCGTCGGTGACAATTTGGCTCTTAGTGAAACGTCCACCAGCCACGATGCGGTGGCCAGCTGCGCCAATCTCATCGAGGCTCTTGATGGCACCATATACGGGATTCAGTAGGGTGTCGAACATAAGTTTGATACCCTCTGTGTGGGTGGGACAAGGCGATTCGATAATCTTAGTCTCACCGTTGATTTTGGTTTTGAGGAAAGAGCCTTCGAGGCCAATCTTTTCGATGCCGCCGGCAGCGAGTACAGACTTATCGTCCATCTCGTAGAGTTTATACTTGATAGAAGAACTGCCGCAGTTGATTACGAGGATTTTCATTCTTTGAAAAGGAGTTTAGAGAGATATGATGCTTCTTATTCTGCCGACTTGGCTGCAATAGCTTGGTTGGCGGTGATGGCTACCATCATGTAGACATCGTCTACGGAGCAACCACGTGATAGGTCATTGACAGGACGAGCAATACCCTGAAGGATGGGGCCGATAGCGGTGGCATGGCCAAGGCGCTGCACGAGCTTGTAGCCAATGTTTCCTACTTCGAGTGAGGGTACTACAAGAACATTTGCCTTACCAGCAATCTCGCTACCCGGAGCCTTCGACGCACCTACAGAGGGCACAAGGGCTGCATCGGCTTGGAGTTCACCATCAATCTTGAGCGAGGGATCGAGCTGCTTAGCAATGGCAAGGGCTTCTACCACCTTGTCTACAACTTCATGTTTGGCAGAGCCTTTCGTCGAGAAACTAAGCATTGCTACGCGAGGATCAATGCCTGCTACTGCCTGTGCAGTGCGAGCAGTGCAAACGGCAATCTGAGCCAGTTGATTGGCATCGGGCACAGGAGTTACGGCTACATCTCCCATCATGATGATGCCATTGTCGCCACATTCAGGGGCGTGAGTAAGCAGTAGCATAGCACCGCTCACGCAAGTGATACCAGGGGCAGTCTTGATAATCTGTAGTGCTGGGCGGAGTACGTTGCCCGTGGTGTTACGAGCACCAGCAAGCTGACCATCAGCATCGCCGCTCTTGATAATCATACAACCGAAGTACAGAGGGTCGAGCACCTTCTTGCGAGCCTCTTCGATAGTCATTCCTTTCTTCTTGCGAAGTTCGGCAAGGAGCTGAGCATATTCTTCTTTCTTCGGGCTAGTGGCAGGGTCGATAATGGTGGCCTTGTCAATGTTGCCTAAGCCCCACTGCTTAGCAAGCGAGTGAATTTCGTCTACATTGCCAAGAATGATGAGGTCTGCCACGCCATCGGTTAGAATTCTATTGGCGGCTTTTAAGGTGCGTTCTTCCGTACCTTCGGGAAGAACAATGCGCTGCTTATTGGATTTAGCACGCGCAATGAGTTGTTCGATGAGTTCCATAAAAGATTTATGTATACTTTATAGATGTTGTTTCGTTATGATAGAAGTCGTTTTTTCGTAGGATAAATTCTTTCGGTGTATTTCTGAAAGAATATTTCCATGCGTGATTTTTATTTCTTTGCAAAGTTAATCACTTTTATTCTTATGGTCGCATCAAATTAAAATAATTTTCGCCGACGCTAGGTGGCATCGGCGAAATATAATTGGGGGAGCGTGAAGAATAGGACTCCTATTGCTTTTCTACGTTAAATATCTGTTCGAAAAGATTGAGACTGTCGGGATGCTCTTTTGCAAAGGAGTCGATGTGGCGCATGCGTTTTTGCTCAAGAATCTCGTCAACAGCGATGAAGATTCCTGTTTCCTCTACATCGCCAAATTCATGATTGATGGCAGTGCCAAATACGCGCATAGTGGGACTGAGTCCCATGTAAGCGTTGACAAGGGGAGGAATGTTGTAGCCGCGCTTGCGCACTTCGGTGTTGAGTATTTTATAGTCTTCTTTAAAGTCGTTGCGAGTAAAGAGTGCAGCGAGATCTTCGTGGGGTGTTTCAATGTGTAGCGGGGTGATGGGGGTGACAAGATGCTCTTTGTCGCCAAAGTGCTTGTCGAGGAAGAAGAGTATCATGTCGCGGGCTTGACGATTGAACGATGGATACATCGTCATCTTGCCAAAGAAGTATTTCAGATTGGGCATGACCACGGTGAGTGCTCCAAGTCCGTCCCAAAGGTTGTCAAGGGCAAAAATCCCCTTGCTTAGTGCCCGTGTACTTTGATATTCAAGGGTGACGAAAGATCTGCCAAGTTCTACAGTATCTGCCATGTAAGTGTGCAGAAACTCGTCGGAGAAATGGAACATATGGCTTGTGGCCAAGCATGGTTGTCCTGCTGCATCGTATCTTGCTTCTCTTCCAGGCAAGAATCGATAACCACCCAAGATAAGTTCTGCCTCTGGATCCCATACGATGAGTTGATAGTAAGGGTGTTCGCAAGTGTCGAACTCATCCCAATCGAGTTCCATGCCAGTGCCGCCGCCAGCTGCGCGGAATGCTATTTCGCGAAGTCGACCAATTTCTCGCATCACGTTGGGGGCTTGCTGATAGGTAATGATGTAGATTTCGTTGCCTGCCTTGTTGGTGCTGCGCAGACGACGCTCATGGGTTAGTTCTTGTTTTAATAGACTTTTGTCTACTGGGGGTATAATGGTTTGCATGATGCACACAGAAAATTAGTGTCGTTTTTGTGGAGAGTAGGTTTCTCTGTTCTTCAACTTCTAGTTATTCAAGAGATTTTCTAGATTTTCCAAACTATGAGGCAACTAAAATTGCATATCATAGACCTTTTGCTCCACCCATTGTGCCCATTCTGCGGGACGACGAGAGTGGTCAAAAGTTTGCCAAGGGATGGGTTTGCCTATGCGAACGCGAAAGGTCTTGTGTCGATTGAGAAAAGTCTCGTCGGCAAGGAAGAGCATGGCGATGTTGAACTTTAATCCAAGTCTTTTGCCTAACGATGCCCAACGATAGAAACGATCGGAGTTGCGTCCTTCAAAGTAGATGGGCACTACGTCGCGTTGGGTTTCAATGCTCTTGGTGATGAAAGTCTTATTCCAAGGCACGTCATGGATAATTCCTTTTTCTCTGCGAGAACATAGCCCCGCGGGAAACATAATCACGTGATTGTCGCTTTGAAAAGCAGCTTCTACCATACGTGGAAGGTCGCGGCTCTGCTTCCCCGTCTTGTTAATGGGTACACAGAGGGGGGCTAGTCCGTGGAGGTTCATCAGAAGGTCGTTGACAAGATATCGGATGCGTCCTTTGTAATGATGGCCTAATAGTTGGCCAATGGCAATTCCGTCGGGGCCACCTAGCGGATGATTGCTTACAAAGGTAAATCGGCGTCCGTCGGCGTCATCGGGTAGATGGTTAATACCTTCCACTTCGAGTCGATCGTCAAGGAAATTCATGACTGCATCGAGCCAAGGAACTCCTTGCATATCACCTACTTCGGTGAGAAATTCATTAATCTCGTTTTGATGGACAATGCGCTTCAGCCACGAACGTACAATATGGGGCACGTAGCGAGCCTTTTTCCCCGCCTTATTGCTGAGTATTTGATCGATGTCTATCTTGAAAACAGTATCTTTATTCACTCTTGTTAGTGTACTTAATCACAATTATTATTGTTGATTGGATGCGTTTAGTTTGCTAACATCGGTGCAAATGTACAAAATTATTTTCTCCCTAGCTCCTTTTCGAGCCGCAGTTTTGCGGCGGAGGAAAGGTATGTGATGAACGAAAAATAAAGTTTTCGAGCATTGCATGGAATGTTTTTCATACCTTTGCATGTACAATATAATTCTATTATAAGGAAACGTGGTCTCTTATTTAGAAGAAATCTTCCTTATATGTTTAAAGAAAATATGCCTATGGCATGAGCGTAATGACCTAGGAGGAAAATTTGGAAGGTCTCTAGCATAGGAACTCATAATGCAGAAATTATGTACACACTCATACTCGTTACTACAGAATTTGCGGCTGCGGCCCACTTGATGATGAGCTTAGTCATGTTTTATCTTGCGCGTCGTAGCGTGCAGTTTCTTTCGCAGGCTTGGATCATGCTGCTTATATGTTTGATGTATTGCGGCGCGCTCGCTTTTGTGGCTACTCATGATTCCATTCCGCAGTTGGGCATACTTCATCCCGTACTTCTTATTTATTTGCTAGCTTGCTCTTACTTGCAGAGTATTTATCCTCTTGGACTTTGTATGCCAGGCTACTTACAGTGGGGGCGAATGTGGGGCTATGCCGTTCCTGCTCTTATGATTATTTTTATTTACTGCATAGGTGCATCGGTGGGGAGTAACCTTGCTAAGGTATACAATCTGCAAGATATTTCGCAATATTTTCTTTCGGGCGATGTGGTGCTTCGTATTATCTCCCTTTTGCTCTCGGGTTATTATATCGTGAATATTTTCCGCTTGCCTCATAGGTTGGTGCGCAGCATGCAGTTGCCCAACGATCTTATTGCGTATGGTGGTGCACTTGGCATTGTCAGTCTATTCTTTGTGACTATTACCATACATTTCGATCTCGTAATGCTCACCATCTATATGGTGTTGTTCACGTTGGTCAATATGTTCCTCTTTTTCCGTATATTGCGCCCCACGGTTGAAGCCATATCTTATCCTGATTTTCGTCAGGTGGAGAATCCGCCCACCAAAGAGGTTATTACACAGTCTGAGGCCGATGACTTTAATGAGGCGAATCTGCATCGATTTGAGGTGATGGAATATGTGATGCAGCATGAACAACCTTTTGTGGATTGTAATTTCAATCGTGAACGTCTATGTCGTCTTGCTGGTTTCAATCGTCATATGGCTCTGCAGAGCCTGCGTTCGCAAGGGTATAATGATATTCACGAATACATCATGCGCTATCGTGTGGCAGAACTTCGTCGGCGTATTGAGGCGGGAGAAATTACCGATTTGAAAGATGTGACTGAAGTAGGATTTCGTTCCCTTCGCTCTGCCACGACAAGTTTTGAACGCTATGAAAATCAAGACTTGCAAGTTTATTTCGAGGCAAATAAGCGTGGCTGATAGCATTTAAGCAGCTTATAAAAACAGATAATAACTTGTGTACAAGGTCTTGTTGTTAGATGTTCTGGAAAAGGTTGAGGCGCGCCGAGCATGTATGAGAGATTACATGCTCGGCGCGCCTCGTTGTCTATAAGAGGAGAGGGTAGAGTATAAAGAGGTGAATTAGTTTCTAGGCGAAACTTTTTCTAACGAAGTCTACTTCTTTTCCTCTTCTTTCTCTAAATTGGGATCATCGGATCCTTCGCTCAACAAGTCAGTTCCCCAGTGGGTAGATGCAAGTCGCTTTTCTCGTTCTACTACTTCCTTGGCTTTCTTTGCGTAGATGATCATGCGGAGCGACTGTGAATAAGATACGTAGTTCCAAAGCCAATTAAATAGCACAATCATCTTGTTACGCACGCCGAGGATAGAGCGGAGGTGGACTACGAGCCAAAGCACCCAGGCGAAGAATCCGCCAAACTTCATCTTGCTAAATTCTGCTACGGCGCGGTTTCGGCCCACGGTGGCCATGGTGCCGAGGTTCTTATAATGGAAAGGCTTCAGTTCTTTGCCTGCTTCGAGTCGCTTCAAGTTCTTGGCTAGGTTGTTGCCTTGCTGAATAGCCACCTGAGCTAGTTGCGGGTGTCCTCCCTTCCAGTTGTCGTCGCCCTCGGGCATGATACATTGGTCGCCAATGCAGAACACGCCGTCAAGTCCAGGCACTTGGTTGAATGCGTCTACGATGATGCGTCTGCCGCGTCCCAAGTGCGAGGGAGCAAGGTTGCCAACAGGCTGTGCAGCTACACCGCTCACCCAGATGAAGGTACGCGTAGCAATGCTGCTACCATCTTTAAGCATCACGTTGTGTCCTTTATAGTCGGTCACCATTTTGTTGAGCAATACGTTTACGCCCATGCTGCGCAGGTATTTCTCTACCTTTTGGCTAGATTCTTTGCTCATGGCGGGGAGGAGGCGTGGACCTGCTTCGATAAGGTAGATGTGCATTAGCGAGGTGGGCAAATCGGGGTAGTCCTTAGGAAGTACGAAATTCTTCATTTCGCTCAGAGCACCAGCGATCTCTACACCTGTTGCACCACCACCCACGATGACGATGTTGAGCAATTCTTGACGTTCTTTTTCAGTGGCACAAGTGAGTGCACGCTCAAAGTTGTCGAGCAGAGCGTTGCGCAGTCCCATAGCTTCACTCACGTTCTTCATTGGCATGGCTTCTTCGGCCACGTTTTGATTGCCAAAGAAGTTGGTTGTTGCACCTGCGGCCAGTACGAGGTAGTCGTAGTGTACCTTACCGATGGAAGTTTGTATAATCTTGTGTTCGGGGAAGATAGAGCGCACTTCGGCCATGCGGAAGAAGAAGTCTTTCTTCTTTTGGAAAATCTTGCGGAATGGGAAAGAGATAGAGCTCGGTTCGATACCTGCCGAAGCAATTTGGTAAATCAGGGGTGGAAACTGGTGGTAGTTGTTGCGATCAATCAGTACCACTTGAAAGTTGCTATTGCGCAATTTGTTGGCCAACTTCAGTCCGCCGAAGCCGCCGCCTACGATCACCACTCTTTTCTTTTCTGTCTTAGGAAGGTTAAAGCTCATGTATCTATGTTTTCGTGTTAAGAATTTGCTAATTTTCCACAAAGTTACGCCTTATATTCCGTATGTCGCTTAAAATGGTCTAAAAAGATAGCAGAGTTTTTGTTTTTTGAAATGCAAATGCGCATACTGTTACGTTAATGTAGCAATATGCGCATTGGTGCGAAGGGGGTAAGGATTTTTATTGAGCAGTCTGTAGAGGAATAGTGGAAGGAGAGCACATGTTTCTAGGCAGCGCATAGCCAGTGTAGCTAAATGAATAAGCGTTGCCGTCTGTACCGCGGAATACTATACGGTCGGTGGGCAGTTGTCCTTCGGGTGCAATCTGATTGACAATGAGTTCCATATCCTTGTCGGAAAGGTCACGTAGGCTATTGAGGAATGTGTGAAGGCCCTCTTTGCCTTTGTTGCCTCTCACAAGGAACTTGAACGTTTCATAGTCTTCGTCCATTCCTTCTTCTATCACCTTTTCTACCAGAAGCGGTGCGGCCTGATGGGGATTGTATTCTATGCTGACGTTCGCCTCAGAGAGAATCATGAAATCGCCTTCTATTTGAGGGTAGATAATCTTTGCACTATTGTCGTAGTAGACCGCTACCATATATTCAAAGTTATTGAATCGTCCTCTGCTCCTTTTTAATAGGTTGCCTTGTAGGGAAAGGTAGTCCACCTTTTCCTCATCGGGATTGTTGGGATTGGAGAAAGTGTAGGGAAGTTTTAGGCTAAGCAACTGCTCAGGCATGCTGCTCGCTACATCGACCACCTTGCAAAAGTCGCCTTTCACCCATCCAAATCGGCTATTGGCTTTTCCAAGATTACCTGCATATATTTCGGAGAAGGCGAGTACTTGATACCATCCGTTCTTGGGTTGGTTCTGGTCAGGGTTGACCATGAGTAGATCGTCTTTCTGTGGGTGATAAGGGGCTACGTAAGCGCCAGTCGATCGGCTGGGGCGATAGCGTGATGCTTCCGTGTCGCCATAGAATAGTTTGGTGTAGGTGTCGACAGATCCTCCGTCGGAGTTCCACATCATGACTTTGCCCGAGGTGGTGTTGGGCAATCGTCGGAGGTTGACGCCTTCTGTGTTGATCTTTACAAACCTTGTTGCGTAGGGCACATTCACGTGAATGACGGGGATCTCTTCTTGTGCCATCGCGGTGATGGAAGTTAGCGCGAGGGTTGCGCTAAGAAGGATGGATCGAAGTGTGAGTGTCTTCATGATACTGAGTGTTAAGGGTGAATATTGTGCAGCACACCCTGTAGGATGCTTTTAATCTGTGAAGCAAATAGATGATGTGCTGTATGCCGACAAAAATAGCGCTATCTCTTGAGAAATAGCGCCATTGGGAATAAAAAATGCTCTTTTGTTTTAAAATATCATTATTCTTAATGACAGAAAAGACCACGATCTAGTAAATAATCAGTCCTGCCAATCCGCACAGCAATACGATAAAGAGCGAATTGAACCGATAATATCCCACACCGATGAGGGTGCTAAGGAAAAGGAATGTACTCATCCAGAAGTCCCACGGAGATTCGGTGAGTGAACCAAAATTGTCGGCACGCATAAGGAGAATGGCGGCTGCGGCTACGAGGCCGGGAATGAGCGGACGTAGTACCACCATACTACAATTGAGGAAATCATGGCACTGTCTGTTTTTTTCAAATCGGGCAATTACGGAAGTCCACAATGCAGCGGGAATGATGAGGCTTGTCACAGAGAGTACGCTTGCCAATACGCTACCCCAGAATCCAAATTGTGCTGCGGCAGTCATTGCTCCTGTGAGCGACGCTGTATTGAGTCCTGTGCCGCCTGGCAGTATACGACAGAACACCATGAGGTCGGCCATTTGTTCGGGTGTTAACCAATGGTGTAGAGTTACTACTTCGTGCTCTATGAGAGCCTGTGCACTGGGGGAACTGCCAATGCCAAGGAGACCGATTTGTAAGAAACTGAGTATGAGGAATATGTAAATGGGCATAGGAAAGCGTTGAGGCGCTGTTTTATAAGTTTAAGCGGGTCTTAATCCTAAGTCTAGGTGACAAAATGCTGCTGAGTAGGTTATTCATCGTCGCTCGAACTGCTGACAAAGATGGCGTAAAGAGCGGCGAGGAGCGTTAGGCCTAGGATGATATATGTGGGAGAAATGCCGCAAAGTCCGATGGCTATGGCAGCGCCTATAGGAATCCATATCGTGCTGAGCGTAATTTGCGATTTGCGCCACATCTGCAAGCATGGCAAGGCCACTAACGCTACGATGGCGGGTCGCATTCCTCGTAAGAGTTTGGATAGCCAAGGCCACTGACACATGTCGGTATAGAAGGTGGCAAAGAGAATGAAGATAAGCAGTGGGGGGAGCGTCATGCCTAAGAGAGCTGCTGCGCTACCTCGCCACCCCATGAGTCGTTGTCCCATATAGGCGGCCATGTTGACATTGAATATGCCGGGCATGGCATTCACCACAGCGAGATGTCGAGAAAAGTCGTCTTCGCTTATCCAGCCATTTTTCTTTACAAGTGCACGTCGCAGTGGCGAGATGGTAGCATACCCATCGCCAATGGTCAGTCCGCCAGCTTGCAAGAAGGTGATTAATATTGTTAGAAAATTGAGTGGCAAAGTGGGGTAGGAATTTAGTTTTTGTGAATGGGGTTCAGTCTATACTATTAGAAGCAATGCTCCTAAGCTGTTTTTATACCGCTTCGAGCTTCGAAGCCTCGAAGTAAGACATTCCTCAGTACTTCCTATGGGGGCACTTCAGATATCTCGGGTGATACCGATGTGGAAACGCATCGCCCACAGTACAGGTCGGATAGATCCTTAGTTCTTAAAGTTGTTATGGAGACAGCACGTTCAAGGTTGGCGGTATTCTTATAGCTTCAAATCTTTTTTTACATGCCGAGGAAAGAACGTGCCGTCTCCAGATTGAAATATGGGTTTACTGATGCTGATCTCGATAAAGGTCGTTCACCGTTTTTACAGGATTGAATGTACTGAGGGGCACTTCCACGAACACGGTATTCCAGTTACTCATGGCACCATTCCATAGTCCTGGGAGTTCCAAAGCCTTGAGTTCCTTACCGTCCTTGCTCTTGTGAGAGATGAATCCTGTTTGTGGATCTACGAAGTCGGGCAGATGGAAAGCCTCTCCCTTATAGTTTTTGGTGGCGCATACGAGGTCTACGGGATTGAAGTGTGTACCTTTCTCAAACATGGCCTTCTTCTCCGCATCGTTCATATCGATCTGAGAACTCTCAAGAATTTGCGGTGAAATAGTGCCGTCGGCATTGTAAGCCAAGAACGGACCTCCACCAGGCTCTCCCACATTGCGTACCATGCCGCATACGCGCATTGGTCGGTTGAGCTTTTTGCGCAGATAAATGGCCAACTCCGTGTCTTCGAGCATCTTTGTTTCGGGATTTTTCGTGCAAAGTTTCTTTTGTACGAATTGAAGCATCTCGCGCAGTTCGTCCATGGTATACTTTCCGCTATCGAGCTTATTCAGATAATCGAAAGCTTGCTTCTGTAGGCTCACCAATACGCCAGCCAAGAGTTTCTTGTAACGCACGGTGTCGGGTTTGAGGCGGTCGGGCACCACATTGTCGATGTTCTTGATAAATACTACGTCGGCATCGATGTCGTTGAGGTTTTCTATCAGTGCTCCGTGGCCACCTGGACGGAACAATAGCGAACCATCTTGAGTGCGGAAGGGTGTATTGTCGGGATTAGCTGCAACGGTGTCGGTACTTGGTTTCTGTTCAGAGAAACTTACGTGGTACTTTACACCAAACTTTTCTTCATACGTCGGCACGACCTTCTTTACCAATGCTTCGAATAGATTACGATGTTCGGGCGAAACAGTAAAATGTACATTCACCGTACCATCTTTTTCGCGTGCGTAAAGAGCACCTTCTACGAGATGTTCTTCGAGTGGCGTGCGTGCGCCTTCGGCATATTGATGGAATTTGAGCAAGCCCTTGGGAAGTGCACCATAATTAAGACCTTCGTGGCCAAGCATGGTGCGAACCACATCCTTGTAACGGCCTTCTTCCATTAGTGTATCAATGCCTTTGCCGTGGAGCTTCTGGCAAGCTGCGTCGAGGTCGGCGTAGAAGGCAGCGTGGTGAATGCTGTCGAAGAAATGCTTCTCAAAGTCGGTCGTGGGCACATCGTAGGGTGCGTCAGCGAACGCAAACATATTCTTAAACATACGGCTGGCTGCACCCGATGCGGGAACGAACTTTACGATTTTGTGGTTAGAATCGTCGGTATAATCTTCCCAAGCCTTTAGATATTCTTGGACCTGAACTTCATCGGGGCAGAAAATTCCCTTCTCTGTGCTAGCAGCAGCGGCGAGTTTCAAAAAAGGAAAACCCTTGGCAAAGCAAGCGAGTTGCTGATTTAATTTCTCTTCACTAATGCCCTTTTGGTGCAATAGCTCTTTGTCTTTCTCTGTAATCATGGCTTGGAGACTTTTGAGGGTAATAGACGTCTTTTCTGAAAAAAACATCCTAATAATCTAAACTATGACAAAGGTAAGAAAAAATCGAATAACCTACAATTCTTGCTAAAAACTTTCGCACATTATCTATGGTCTTTCACGTGCGCACGCATTAATAAGTTATTCCCTATGTTTCTGCTTACACTGCCTACACTTTGTTGAATTATTATTATATTGATAGCCAAATGCTTTCTTGATGGTTATCAGGAATGATAAAATCTCTAAGATGCTGCGTACATTGTCCTTTCGGAATATTCTTGCTAATCTAGAAAAAAAATCATTATTTTTAATGAGAAGAAAAACGATTGAATAGCCTATATTTGCAATATGATTATTTGCATGCTAAATTTTAAAAACCTTTATGTTATGAAAAAACATTACTTATCTAAATTCTTCCTAATAGGAATGATGTCAGCAGCCCTTCCCTCGCAGGTGGATGCTCAGATCAAGGTGCTCTTCGATGTGGCAGCACCGAAAGGTATGACATCTCAAGAAGTTGCTAGGGAGCAGGTATTGTACATTTCTAATAATGCCTCGTTGCTCGATGATACAGAGTACATTACTCGAGCAAGGGATTGGTCGGTCGCTCCCGTGGTGACGGATGGCAAAGTCCTTTCGGTGTCTCTCAATCGCGGATCTTATCAAGATGGTGGCAGTTACTGGGGTGTGCCAGTCCGCTCAAAAGCTGTTGATGTGCAGCGAAACTTGGGCCTTGAGGCAGGGAACACGCTCTACTACCGCTTCTACGACCCACGTTTCATCAAGCCCATCAAGGGCAGTGCCGTGATAGCTCCCGATGCGGAGGGGTATCAACAGATCAGCATCACGCAGATGGCCGACTACAAGCGCGTGACGTTTCAGCCCGCTCTCGATCGAGAAGGGAATGCACTTCCTATCTACGTGGCTCCCGATCTGAGTTCATCGAGCCATACGGATATGTATCGTGATCGCAACCTGGTTGAAATTAATCCGAAGAACTATGTTAATGCTGATGGCTACAACTTCTATGTGCCTTCGGGCGAGAAGGTGAGATATGTCGTGATGCCTATAGATGCTAAAGGTACATTATTGGCAATGCATGTCGACTCAGTCACAGTAGGCAATGCCGACCTGAACATTGAGACGGATTATCGCAAGGCTGTATTGTGCCGGCTCTACGTCAATGATGCTAAGGGCAACAGACTTAATATTACGAGTTCACAGTCTTTGGGGACGGCTTACTACAATCTCACTCCCAATGCTCCTTGCTATGGATGGGGATGCTTTAATAAGAATTACTTCGGTATGGGTTCGGAACTCAGCGGAGGAACACTCTACGTGTATGCACTTCCAGGCAAACAAATTTTCCAACTAAGCCTTGCAAGCGTGGAGAATCCTGATGCTGACTTCGTTTTTCCCTACAATGCTCAGAACTATTGGCTACTTTCTGATGTGACGATCCGTGAGGGTGTGACAGAACAGGACGTAGTGATGGCTCAGTACCATCCGATGACAGTGACCACTACATTGAAGAATGCTGCAAAAGTAGCTGATATAGGTCGTTTCAGTATATCGCATAAAGCGCGCATTCATTTCCCTTACGCTGGATCGACTAAAGTGGATTATTCGCTTACTCCCCTTGCAACGCAGATCAAGAGGGTGGGCGATGACATTGTGCTGACTCAGAGATTCCATCGTGCGGACAATATGGAAATGCTTTCAGCCACCTTGGACGTAAGCCGTAAGGGGAATACCATTGCAGATGCTTTAACGTCTTCATTCGTTTATCCAGAGGACCTGGCAAGCTACAGCATCATGCTGAGTCAGTCAAACTATATGCCAGCTACAGGAAGTCTCGACTTTGATAAGATACACAAGGTGAGAGTCGTTGTGCCATGTCCTTATTTTAAGGAAAGTAATGGTGAAGTAGTGTGGTATGACGAGCAGCAGATTGTACGACTCGCCGCGGGCAGCCATGCTGACGGATGCAGCAAAGCATTGTTGAGCGAAGCTCCCTACGTGCCCAACGACACACTGACGTTCCTGCTTCCCGAGGGAAGCTTTTCGTACAAGGTAATGAATGAAGATGGGGAAGCTGTGAGATTTGGGTCGTTCGTGCTATCTAATAGTGATGAGACCATCTTATCTCCTTTCGCCACCAACTATTCGCTCCTTCGTGTAAGCGATGCCGATGGCGAGCACCTTATCAATGTGACCGATGGAAGTGAGAACTATAAGTATGAATCCTCTCCCATTGTGCAGCTCGAACCTACGGGCGCAGAGGGTGCTTCAGAACAACACGTGTATTTCAGCTATCCCGTGACAATTCCTCTTCAGCCTGGATTTAATGACTATACGCGGAACTATCGTGAAGTGAAGCTTACGAAAGCTAAGGATTTGACTCTGTGGCCAGCCACTCGTTATATAGGAGAGGAAGTTGAATCGTATTATGCAAATCTGTCAATCCCAGATGATGCCGTACAATCTTCTTCGAAAGAACGTCGCATACATCTACCGCAAGGACAAGGCATGTTGCTTGCTGCATATACTGGAGGAATAACAGGTGTGCAGCTATTTGATATCTTGCCATCGGATAATGATACCTTATTGGTTTTTCCTTATGGTGAGACTAGAAAAAGAGTGGAATTCTATTATAATGGAGAGTCCATATCAACCAAATGCGTAGGCCATAATGGTTTCAATCTTTTTTACGAACCAAACCATGTACGCATAGGATTCTTGGATGGTGCACGCTACAATCCTTGGACGATGAATCGTATGCAATTGTACTCTGGTAAATACCAGGTTTCTGGTATCTTATTCATGGGTGATAAAGACTCATACGAAGAAGTACCTTTCGGTCCTGTCTCATTTGAAGTGACGGATAAGGCTGTTTCTGTGGAACTCAATCCAGAATATACAGGCATTGGTGCTGTCGAAGCAAATGAGTCTGCTGCTACCATTGTGGCTCGCTATACCATCGATGGTCGCCGCATCAACCATCCGCAATCGGGCATCAACCTTTTGCAGATGAGTGATGGATCGGTACGAAAGGTCGTGGTGAAGTAAAACGTTCGTTTTTTACAAGAAAAAGTTTATTGCTTTCATGTAAAACTTCTTACGAAAAAAAACAGGGCTGAAACTTCTCTCGTGAGGTTTCAGCCCTTTTTCACTTTTTTGTGTTGTTAATGATTCGGTTCTGAGCAGGAACGTAAGTTTCAGCCAATACTCGAATAAGTTGAATTCAGACAAGGAGCCTACTCATAGGAAGTGGGGACGAAGCGTCTCGCTTCGGCACGTCAGTAAGGAGCTCGATGCTCCGAAATGACGTAGAAAACTCCTGTAAGTTCTTTTACTTTAAGTCTTGCTCGACATCGAGCCTTCACAAGCCTTTCCGAAGCGAGACGCTTCGCCCCCACTATCTATAAACTTACCTCTTGCCTGCTATCTGTAAGGAGACTTCGTCTTCCTCCCTGTATTGGCGCATTGACGAAGTCAGGACGCGAAGAACCTCTTAACTTCTTACGAAGAAAAAATCAGGGCTGAAACTTCTCTCGTGAGGTTTCAGCCCTTTTTCACTTTTTTGTGTTGTTAATGATTCGGTTCTGAGCAGGAACGTAAGTTTCAGCCAATACTCGAATAAGTTGAATTCAGACAAGGAGCCTACTCATAGGAAGTGGGGACGAAGCGTCTCGCTTCGGCACGTCAGTAAGGAGCTCGATGCTCCGAAATGACGTAGAAAACTCCTGTAAGTTCTTTTACTTTAAGTCTTGCTCGACATCGAGCCTTCACAAGCCTTTCCGAAGCGAGACGCTTCGCCCCCACTATCTATGAACTTACCTCTTGCCTGCTGAATCTGTAAGGGCGCTTCGTCTTCCTCCCTGTATTGGCGCATAGACGAATTCAGGACGCGAAGAACCTCTTAACTTCTAAACTCCTTTTTCTGTTATGCTATAAGATGTGTAGCTCCTTAATTCGTCATTCTAGTCTTCTCAATCTTCTGCATCATAGAGATGAAAGATGCGCTCCAATAGCTTCCACTTCTCTGTGGAACTGGCATTAGATTCAGCCTTTTGATATTTGGCTGTGAGTGCTTCCCATTCTGCTTGGCGAGGATAATTGGCCATTCGGCGCATCACTTCGTCCCATTCGGCCTCGGCAGGCAATTCTACAATCATAAACAGTCGGGTTCCTAATAGGTAAATCTCCATTTCAAGAACTCCTGCCTTTTTAATTCCCTCAAGAATCTCAGGCCATATGCCATTTTGAGAGTGCAGTTTGCGGTAAGCGGCAATCAAATCGGGATTATCTTTTAAGTCAAGTGTCTGACAATAGCGTTTGGTCGCTCCTTCAAACTTCTTTACTTCGTAACCTTTCGTCATTTCTAGTAACTTCAGTAATAAATACGTTGTCAATCAACTATTTTAGAGCAAAGCTTCGTATGCCTCAATCGCCCTCTCCGCCGTTTTGATAGCTTCAGAAAGCGGGAAGGGAAGTTCACCGCCCGAGGCATTGAGATGACCTCCACCATTGAAGAACTCTTCCGCCATTTTGTTGCATGGAAAATCATCCACCGAACGGAGGGAAATGCGCACGACGTCACGCTCAGTGTCTTCGCGCATAGAAATGCTCAAGCGCATACCTTTTACCTGCAGTGGCATATTGACCAAGCCTTCGGCATCGCCGCGGATGAAGTTGAAGCGCTTCATCTCCTCACGTGTAAGGGTGAAGATAGAGGCTCGATTGCGCGAATAGAATTGCAATTTCTCATGGAGAATATACCCCGTGAGGCGGATGCGATCTACGGAGTAGACGTTGAACACGTTGCGATAAATCTTGTCCTTATCAAAGCCCTTCGTGAGCAGCATGGATATGATTTCGTAGATTTCGGGATTGCTAGAGTTGTAAGTAAATCCGCCAGTGTCTGTCATCATACCTGCATAGATACAGATGGCCGTGGTCTGTGTCATATCTTCAAAGCCGCCTAGCTGCAAGATGAGGCGAAACACAAGCTCACACGTAGAGCACATCGTGGGGAAGGAGATAACTTGCTTGGCCACCGAATGATCGGGGTCAAGATGGTGGTCGATAATCACCTTGTCAGCTTTAGCGCGAGCCACCGCTCCTTGCATTTCCTGCAGACGGGGTAGACCATTAAAGTCGAGGCAGAAGATGAGGTCGGCTTCATTGATCGTGCGTGTGGCTTCGGCCTCATGACGAGCATAGAACTGGATAAGATGAGAATTAGGCATCCAGCGCAGAAAGTCGGGAAAAGGATTGGGCAGGACGATGCTTACCTGCTTGCCAAGCGACTTGAGGTATTCGCTCCAAGCTAAGCACGAACCGACGGCGTCGCCATCTGGACCGCGATGAGCACACACTACGATGCGACGACTTTGCTGAATAGTCTGCATCAGGGAAAATAGCTCCGTGTTGGTGAGTATGGGGTTGAGCATAACGGCAGATGAGCGATTTAGAGATTCTTTAAAATGCGAACTTCCTCCACGGGGTCGGCAGCCTTAAACACGGCCGAACCTGCCACGAGCACATCGGCACCTGCCTCAACGAGTTGCTTGCCCGTAACGCGATTCACTCCACCATCTATCTCTATCAGGGCTTTTGATCCTGTGCGGTCAATGAGTTCGCGCAAGCGTCGTGTCTTATCAAGCGAATGCTCTATAAACTTCTGTCCGCCAAAGCCAGGATTTACTGACATGAGCATTACGAGGTCGAGGTCGCCAATGATTTCTTCGAGCAAACTCACGGGGGTATGCGGATTGAGTGTAACGCCGGCCATCATGCCCTCGCTCTTGATTTGTTGTATCACGCGGTGTAGGTGAGTGCATGCTTCGTAGTGTACGTTCATCACCTTAGCGTTGAGGGCTTTTACTTCTTTGATGAACTTTTCAGGACGTTCTATCATGAGATGAACATCAAGTGGCTTGGTAGCATGTTTTGCCATGGCTTCCATTACGGGAAAACCAAATGAGATATTAGGCACGAACACGCCATCCATCACATCGAGGTGATACCAATCGCATTCACTATGATTCATCATTTCAAGGTCGCGCTGCAAGTTGCCGAAGTCGGCCGATAAAAGGGAAGGAGATATTAAGGGCATATATTCTGTGTTAAAATAAGAGGCTGACGGCATGTGAATGTCTGCCTATGATGGTGCAAAAGTACGAATATCCTGTGAATTTGCTCGCCATTTCGCCCTAAAAGCCTACTTTTGCACTTAATTTCTATTTCGAAAAATACTTTCATTCATGCGAAACATACCCTTGGAAGACTTCTTCCGCAACTCCGAACGTACGGGTTATCAACTCTCGCCCGACGGAACACACATCTCTTATATGGCTCCCTACAAAGACAGGCTCAACGTGTTTGTGCGTCGCACTACGGAAAGCGATGAACAGGCCGTTCGCGTCACGAGCGAAACAGAGCGAAGCGTGGCGGGCTATATGTGGGCTGACAATCAGCGTTTGCTCTATATGAAGGACACGGCAGGCGATGAGATTTATCAGCTTTATGGAGTACGTCGTGATGGCTCTGACGAAAGAGCCTATACAGCTTTCAAGGGAGTGCGTACAAGTCTAATCGACGACCTCGAGGAAGTGCCGGGCTTTGTGCTTATTGGTATGAATAAGCGCAACCCTGAGGTGTTTGATCCCTATCGTCTCAATCTTGAAACGGGTGAACTCGTACTCCTAGCCGAAAACCCTGGAAACATTCAAGGTTGGATGACCGACCATGAGGGACACCTCCGTGTGGCCACAGCCATCGTAGACGGAGTGAACACGCAAGTGCTCTATCGTGACTCAGAAAAAGAACCCTTCGTTCCCGTGCTCACCACCAACTTTAAGGATGTGGTAAGTTTTATGGAGTTTACGCCCGATAATCGCGAAGTGTATGCTGCCACAAACCTCAATCGCGACAAAACCGTGCTCGTGCGCATGGATCCGCATGATTGTAAGGAATTGGAACTCCTCTATGAAGACTCACGCTACGACATCTCAAGTATTAGTTATTCGCGTAAGCGTAAGAAATTGCTCAGTGTCTATTGCACAGGACATAAGGAGCCTGTCCGACACTTCTTCGATGCTGAGGAAGAAGCCCTTCGTGCCCGCATTCAAGCACATTTTCCAGGACAACGCTTTGGCATAGCCGATACCGACAAAGCCGAACTTCACTACTTGATATATGTGGGGGGCGACTGTACGCGAGGCGCTTACTGGATGTATCATGCAGAGACTGATAAGGCTGAAAAGATAGCCGACCTCGCTCCTTGGATTCATGCAGAAGAGATGAATGCAATGCATGCTGTGACTTACACCACTCGTGACGGACTAGAGATAGAAGCCTATCTCTCTCTGCCCGATGGACTTACGCCCGCTACTGCTCATCAATTGCCTGTGGTGGTCAATCCGCATGGAGGTCCGTGGGCTCGCGATTGCTGGGGCTATTCCTCTGAAGTACAGTTTCTATGTAACAGAGGTTATGCCGTATTTCAAATGAATTTCCGTGGCTCTACGGGCTATGGCCGCCGTTTCCTCGAAGCGAGTTACAAGCAGTGGGGACTGAAAATGCAAGACGACATTACCGATGGTGTGCGTTGGCTCATTGCCGAGGGGATAGCTGATCCCAAGCGTGTGGCCATCTATGGTGGAAGCTATGGTGGTTATGCCACGCTTGCTGGACTTACTTTCACGCCCCATCTCTATGCTTGTGGCATCGACTATGTGGGCGTAAGCAATCTCTTCACCTTTATGCAGACCATACCGCCCTATTGGCGACCTATGCTTGAGATGATGTATGAACAAGTGGGCAATCCTGAGACCGATCGCGAACAACTTGCTGCTACCTCGCCAGCCTTGCATGCCGACCAGATATGTGTGCCTCTTCTCATAGCTCAAGGAGCTAACGATCCGCGTGTCAACAAGGCGGAGAGCGACCAAATGGTTGAGGCCCTTCGCAAGCGTGGGGTAGAGGTGGAGTATATGGTGAAGGACGATGAAGGTCATGGCTTCCACAATCAGGAAAATCGATTCGATTTCTATCGAGCCATGGAGCGCTTCCTCAAAGCGCACCTTTAGTGAGAATTGGTTGATGAGTTGACGGGGCACTCATTAGTCTGTTACCCTGTCAACTCATCAACAAATCTCCTTGCCAACGCTTACTCAAATAACATCGTTATCAGTGGAATGGTAATGATAGATCCGATGGTGGTGATAAACGTAATCTCGGTCATGAGCGAAGGGTCACGCCCATACTTCATGCAAAACATGGTGCCGAATGAGGCAACAGGCATAGCGATTACCACCGTATTGATATTGTTGATAACATCGTTCACACCGCACACCTTAAATAGAAAATAAATTGCCAACGGCACTACGCCGAGGCGTATCACAGAGGATACGTATACCACAGGCGAACCAATAATCTCCTTCAGCGGCAATCGAGCCATAGACGACCCTATAATCATAAGTGCTGCGGGCACAGTAATATTGCCCACCATCGTCATGGGACGTGCGATGAGGCTCGGCATGTGAATGCCCAGCGCAACAATGAGTGCAGCAGCAAAAGCTGCTATCATTGCGGGGGAGAACAAAACTTTCGGATGGAGATTCTTGATACTATATTCGCCCTTTACGAGCATCACGCCAGCGGTGAATATAAAGAAAGTGTTAGGCATATTGAGCAGTGCCGCATAGAATATGGCTTTTGGTCCAAAGATTGACGATACGATAGGGTAGCCTATAAATCCCACGTTGGCAAACATCAGTGCAAAGCCTATCATGCCTTGGTAATCGTGATTTTTGCTGATGAGACGGGGCACCCAAAAGCCAAATATAAGCAAGATGAAATAAGTGAGGAAACCGATGCCCAGGAGGGGAAGTATGAGCGTGCGGTCTGGCATTTCATCGCCCATGACAGAAGAAAGAATAAGTGCTGGACAAGTAATGTCAATAACGATTGACGAAAGTTTTTGATCAAATTTCGCGCCCATGTAGCCCAGCTTGCAAAGAACGTAGCCTAAAACAACGATGATGAACAATATCACCATCACTTCGAGATTTTCCATTGTTGTTTTGCCTTATAAGTGGATGCAAAAGTAAACAAAAAAGGCAGAACATGCTTTCATTTGTAGCACATTCTGCCTCTTTCCGTAGATGATTTATGACATGGCAGCTCTTCGAGCGTATGTCGTTTCAATAGTCTCCTTATGCAGTGATAGTTGCTATTTGCTCATGGCGACTTATTCCACCGTTACATAGCTTGCCAAGCGCTTGGCCTTGTCACGTATTTCGTCGAGATTTCCATCGAGCGGTCCATTGCATACGACCACTCCCATACGTCGATTGATACGTGTGGTGGGTTTGCCAAAGATGCGAATGTCGGCATCTTCCTCGCAGGTGCGCTCAATGCCTTTATACTGGGGCTCTTCATTGCTTGCAATGGGCGAGAGGATTACGGCACTCGCTCCGATGCGCATTTGCTTGATGCAAGGGATGGGAAGTCCCAATACAGCGCGAGCATGAAGTTCAAATTCGTTGAAGTTTTGCGTGCCAGCGAGTGTGACCATACCCGTGTCGTGTGGACGCGGAGAAAGTTCAGAGAAATAGACACCATCCTTATGGCTAAGGAAGAACTCTACGCCCCAAATGCCAGCACCTGTCAGTGCACGTGTTACTTTCTCTGCCATGCGCTCGGCTTCTGCTAAATGTTCGGGAGCAATGTGAGCGGGTTGGAAACTTTCTCTATAATCACCGCCTTTCTGTACGTGCCCTATGGGAGGGCAGAATAGCGTAGGACCATTCTTCTGTGTCACCGTGAGGAGTGTGATTTCGCTGTCGAAGTGGATAAACTCTTCAATGATAACCTCGTGAATGTCGCCTCGGCTGCCTTCCATGGCATACTCCCAAGCGTGTTGCAAATCATCCGTGTTGCGCACAAGCGATTGTCCCTTGCCCGACGACGACATGAGCGGTTTTACCACACAAGGAAAGCCTATCTCTTTGGAGTGTTCCACGAGTTGAGCATAAGAAGTGGCGTAGAAGTATTTCGCCGTTTTTAGTCCCAATTCCTTGGCTGCGAGGTCGCGAATGGCCTTGCGGTTCATTGTATAATTGACGGCGCGAGCTGAGGGAACTACTTGGATGCCTTCCTCTTCAAACTCATAAAGGCGTTCGGTGCGGATGGCTTCAATCTCGGGCACAATGAGGTCGGGGTGATGCTTCTCGACTACCCGTTCAAGTGCTTCGCCGTCGAGCATGGAAAATACTTCAAACTCGTCGGCCACTTGCATGGCGGGAGCTCCAGCATAAGAATCACAAGCAATGACGTGCTGTCCCAAACGTTGGGCGGCAATGGTAAACTCTTTTCCTAGCTCTCCTGAGCCAAGAAGCAAAATCTTTTTCATTTTGAAGATAGATTAGTATGTTAAGTATCTGCAAAGTTACACTTTTTAAGTCGAAAATGGGGATGCTTCTCTTAGAAAAATAGAGGAACTTAGCAAAACGCTAAGTTCCTCTGTTCAAACCATCTTTTGTTTCGTTGCTAAATCGTTGTCCTTTATGTAGAACCGCCCTTTAGCAATTATTGATGCTCTTGCGAGCCAATTCATGTGCGGTTATGCGAGCCGCTGCTTCGTTGTGTAGAGTCGGGGAGTAGAGGCGAGCAAAGGCGCTGAGAAAGAGCAAGCTTTCTGCACTCGGTCTGTTGCTCTTTTCAAGAGTAGAATGATTCATAGGCTTACGTCTGTTTGCATATTGACATAGAAGATAAGCTTCGGATTGGCATGGATCGTGAGTAAACTCACAACTCTGCGTTCACCTTGTATTATCCTTACTTTGTCTATAATAACGCAGCATTTACTCGTTTCGTATAGCAAGAGCAAAAATTTTACTTAACTTTCGTATTTAGCAAGTGCGGGCTGAAAGCCCAATGGAGCACATAGCCCAGGGCAAGCGAAGCGACACCCTGGGTAATCCCACAACAAATAATATTGACGCGCCCTGAAAGGGCAAAAGCATTAAGACTTGTCACAATCATTGAGCAAAATATACATACATCTGATATTCCATATTAAGACAACAAGTCAAGCCATCAGACAAGAGGGCATTGAGCGTGTACATTGCTATGTCGGCTAGTTAGTAAACACTACTGGCTGCAAGGTCGTAAGGGTTGGTGGTGTTAACAACCATGTGCATATATTGTTCCTCCTCTCACGTGACGTAGCCATCTCGCACGTAATTGAAGAGATAAAACGCAATAGCAGCCGATGGATAAAAACGCTTGCCACACATTACAGAGCGTTTGCATGGCAAAATGGTTATGGTGTATTTTCTCTCAGCCAGAATACGACGAGGCGTATGTGTTTAAGGATTAAGGCTTTTGCCCTTATAGGGCGCGTAGACTCTACTATGCGGAACCCCCAGGGTGTCGCTTCGCTTGCCCTGGGCTATGTGCACCATTGGGCTTTCAGCCCGTCCTTACTAAATCCGAAACTTCAGTTATCGTCATTATCGGCTGCGGCTCAGCAATTCAAGCAAGCTTGATTGCATTCGCCTTGCACGATGATTCAGCCCGCCCTTGCTAAATCCGAAATAAAGATGAGTATTCCCAACCACATGCTCGCGAGATAAGGAAACAACTTTCTTTAGAGAAAACTTCAGATATTAATATTTCACTCAGCAGTCAGTGTAATGTGGTGGCGTTCGGCCATCTTGCGCATATTGATGATACCATAGCGCATGCGTCCTAGGGCTGTGTTGATGCTTACTCCCGTTATGTCCGAAATTTCCTTAAAACTCAAATCTTGATAGATTCTCATAAAGACTACTTCGCGCTGATCGGCGGGTAGATGTTCCATGAGGCGTTGCACGTCGCGTAGTATCTGCTCATTGGCCATCTCGTTCTCATGGTTGTTTATGGTGAGATTCGTAAGTCCTTGCCAACTATTCTCTTTCTCATCTTCATAGACTAAAGGCTCACTTTGTTCCACTCGAAATTGGTCGATGAGCATATTGTGGGCGATGCGTGTGAGCCAGGCGTAAAATTTCCCTGTCTCCTGATAGCGTCCTTGGCGTAGGGTGATAATTGCCTTGACAAACGTCTCTTGAAAGAGGTCGTCTGCCATATCATCGTTTTTTGTATAAAAGGAAATATAGGAATAGAGCCTATCTTTATAGCGTAACAAAAGCTCGTCAAAAGCTTCATTCTGACCAGCGCAAAAATAACGTACCAACTCGTTGTCGGCCATGTTGCTATATGTTGTCATTACTTTTTAGAGATTGGTTTGAAGTAATGTCTTTTCGATAGGCTTTTACGTTTATGGATGAGTAATTCGCAGCCTGAGCTTTATTCTCGTTTGTGCTCCATGCTGCATTTATTTCTAATGCTGCAAATATAGTACATTTTGTTTTTAATAACAAGATTCTCGTGCAATATTTTATTCCTTTTCTCGTTGAATCTGTTTTTGGGGAGATTGGTTAGGAAGGGTGGGCGTGTTATTGACAAAATCAATCTATTATTCATATTTCGGGTTTGACAAAGCGGGCTTTTAGTCCGCCTTTACTATTCAGTCAGGGTGAACGGATTATGATTTGTTTGTCCTACAATCTTCATCTTTCTGTCTGCCGAACGGCAGTATTAGCTTTACCGAACGGCAGCGGTAGCTTTACCGGACGGCAGTGGTAGCTCTACCGGACGGCAGTGGTAGCTTTACCGGACGGCAGCGGTAGAGCTATAGATCTTCAAAGAGAAACGGAATAATATAGGTTTTAGCTTAATAATGAAGCCGTTTGGAATACTTCGTTCGCTGCGTATACATTTTTCTCATTTGTGAGGGAATTTTTCTATCTATTCAAAGAGAGCAAATGCATACCTCGAAGGACTTTCAGTCTGTCCTTCCTAAGTCCGAAAAAGGTGTAAAAGTCTTGATAATCTAGGAACTACTTTCTGCGTTATGCTATATTGTGTGGTATAAAATTGTAATTTTGCAAGAAAACAGAGTTTTCATCATTAGAAATATTTCAATCACAATTAAACGGATGCTCTTAGCACTTTCCTTTATGTTTTTTTGTGTTTGCATGCCCTCTTCATTAGTCAAACGAATGAAATATACTCCTTATTCCTTTTTCTTGCAAAAATACTTTGAAGGAAAAGTTCAAAAGCTACCCGTTGATGCAGGTTTTTCATGTCCTGTACGTGATGGAAGTTTGTCCCATCGAGGATGTAGTTTTTGCAATGCGGTGAGTTTTTCGCCCAACGTGCATGTACGGTCTTCGGATGTAGAGGCGCAGTTGCAGCGTGGAATGGATTTCTTTAGAAGAAGAACCATCTCGTATGATAATGTAAGCTATTTGGCTTATTTCCAGTCGGGCACGAACACGTATGCTCCGTTGTCGGAAATGGCACCTTTGATAGAAGCGGCTCTCGCAGTATCAGGTGTAAAGGGCGTTGTGCTTGCCACGCGGCCTGATTGTCTATCTGGAGAATGGCTTGATTATTTACAATGGTTGTCATCGCGCTGTTTTGTACTCGTGGAAATTGGAGTTGAATCAGTTGATAATGACGTTCTTCGCAGGGTGGGGCGGGGACATACCGTGGAGGATTCTGAGCGAGCAATCCATAGTCTTCGTGAACGGCATCTCCCTATTTGTCTGCATTTTATCCTAGGTCTGCCCCAGGAATCGCGTGAAGGAATGCTTGCTCAAGCTGCTTTTGCTAACCGTAATGGTGTCGACGTGATTAAGCTGCATCAATTACAGATACTGCGTGGCTCGACTATGGCTCAAGAATATCTAGCCAGTCCCGAACGGTTTCATTTATTTCAGATGGATGAATATGTAAGTTTTGTTGCCGATTTCTTAGAACGTCTTAGTCCGACTATTGCGGTAGAACGATTTGTTTCGCAGTCGCCCAGTGATCAGTTGCTTGCTCCACGATGGGGAGTGAAAAATGATCAAGTGACGCTTGCACTGCAAAAAGAGTTGGATCGAAGAGGCGTAGTGCAAGGTTGTCGTTACTTATGATTTGCTCTCTTCCTTATCTGAATTTATGCCCTTTGTGGTTTGATTATATGTGTCCAACTATGCGGAAGAATAATTTTATTTGAATAGTGAACTGTAAAAAGATAGGTTGTAATAAGAAAAAAATGTTGATATACAATGGAAAATAGTGTATCGTGTGGTAAAATATCTTTACAATGAAGAATGTTCGGAAAAATATTTTCTTTGCAAAACGTAGTGCTATCTGTGTTCAAAAATAAAGATCTAATAGATAATTCTGAGTTATACGAACACAGATATAACAGATCTAACAGATAATTCTCTATCTGTGTTATCTGTGCTATCTGTGTTCAAAAAAAAGATCTAACAAATAATTCTGAGTTATACGAACACAGATATAACAGATCTAACAGATATTTCTCTATCTGTGTTATCTGTGCTATCTGTGTTCAAAAATAGATAATTCTCTATTCGTGTTATTTGTGTAGTTTGTGTTCGGAAAATAGATATTACTAAAAGTCATGAAATAACCCATTGTGGTGATATGTGTGTTCGTCAAAAGAATACTGCCTGTCATCTAGCTAGGTGTGGATTGTGAAATTATCAACAAATGCAATCAAACTGTTTGAAAATGTTGCAATTTGAATGAAGTTTTGCTAACTCTAATTGATTTTCTAGCCTTAAAAAGCCGAAATGTATTAACATTTTACACAAAACTCAGTCTTAATAATTCTTAATAGTATAAAAGAATGTGGTGTTTTGTTCGTTCGACCTATAAAAAAACTATTAAATTTGCAGACAATTCATGTACTGAACTAACGTCAATATAGCGTCCTGTTTGAGACATGTAAAACGGCTGAAAAGTCCCATAGAGCCTAAGATGTGGCGCTCGGCATTAGGCTGTAACTCTAATTTATTGATATTCAGGCAGAACAGAAATTCGCCTGTCAGCATATTTCCATAAAGTAAACAAAAAAATAAAATAATTAATCCAATTCAATGCGTATGAAAAACCGTTTTTGCAGAATCGGTAAGTCGCTGATCGGTGCGGCGTGCTTGCTTTCGACTTGCGGCATTACGTATTCTTGTTCCGATGATTACGACTTGGACGAAACTAGGCCGAGTTTCTTGGGACAGAGTATTTATGACGAGTTGAAAAACCGTCAGGATCGTAAGTTCACGACTGTAATTAGGTTGATTGACGATCTGGATTATAAGGATGTGTTGTCTAAAACGGGTAGTAAAACACTGTTCGTTGCCGACGATGATGCCTATACCCAGTTCTTTGCAAACAACAGTTGGGGTGTCTCTCGTTATGAGGACCTCTCTAAGAGTCAAAAGAAATTGCTTCTCTATGGCTCTATGCTCGACAATGCTTATGTGCTCGAAATGCTCAGCACAATTCAGGGACCTGTGAAGAATCTCTGTCTTCGTCAGCTCTCTACATTGTCTGTGACTGACTCTGTGCCTTATTACAATTGGCAGAAACTCCCTGAAAACCTGAATAACAATGATGGTCAGGCCGTTACGCCTGATAAGCGTTATTGGGATAACTATCGTAAGGAAGCAAAGGGCGGTATTTACATGGTGACGGATAAAACCACTCCCATGATGACTCACTTCCTTCAAGCTCAGATGAACGAAAAGATTATCAAGCCGAGCGATGTCTCGTTTATTCTCGGTCTTGATGGTACGAATAAGGCTTGGCATGATAGTAGCAATCGTAGCTTCATCTTCAATTCTGAAATTATAGAGCCTGATGTAACCTGTATGAATGGTTACTACCATGTGCTCGACAAGGTAATGGTGCCTCCTGGAAGTATGGCTCAGATGATTTCAGATAATCCTGATACTCACTACTTTGCAGCGATGCTCGATCGCTTTAGTGCACCTTATTATGACGGAGTAGTTACGCAGGCTTACAACCAATTGCCTGATACCAAGGTGAAGGTTGACTCCGTATTCCAAAAACTTTACATCGCCCAGCGTGGTCAGATGGGAAGTATTAGCAAAGATCCTTCAGGCGAAGGCCTTGGCAGCGATGTGTCACGTCTTTCATTCGATCCGGGATGGAATGCGTATACTGTAGCCAATTCTACAAAGGAACAGGATATGGGTGCCATGTTCATTCCTAGTGACGAGGCTATGGAGCAGTATTTCTTGCATGGTGTAGGACGCTCGCTTATCCGAAACTACGCGCATAAAGAGAATACTGCAGAAAATTTGCTTGAAAACCTCTATCAGATTCCACAAAACATCATCGTGAAGTTGATTAACAACTTGATGAAGGAATCATTCAATTCAACTGTTCCTAGCAAGTATCTCTCTGTAATGAACTCCGCTCAGGATCAGATGTTTAGCCAATATGATACTGAACAGGATTTCAAGAATGCGATTAAGCAGGTAATGGTGGCTAATAATGGCGTGGTATACGTGATGAACGATCTTATCTCGCCTCCTGACTATGCCTCTGTGTCTGGTCCTGTTCTTACAGACCAAACTACTCGTGTATTCAATGCTGTGCTTCATGCAGACGATAATAATGTGACTAGTGATTACGGAAATGCTCCTTTGCGTAAATTCTATAGCACTTATTTGCTCGCCATGCAGTCGCACTTTACACTCTTCGTTCCTGTTGATAAAGGCTTGGCTGAACATGGTTATGTCGACCCCGTTAGCTTCAATGCCAATGTGCCCGTAGGTCGTAGATTCTGGTCTTTGAAGCCAAAAGAATCAGGTAAGAAACAGGGGGCTTATGTAAGTGTAGATGGTGCTGCTTATAAATACAACCTCAATTCCGACTTTGCAGTTGCAGGAGCAGATAAAGCAAAAGATAAAGATACGGAGATTAAAAGTGAGGCAACCACTCCTGTCAACTCTGATTGGGGTAAGACAAGACGCCAGATGCTTACCGATATGGTAGACCAGCACATCTTGGTTCACAATGATGGCGATGAAATGATTGATGGCAATAGAAACTACTATCTATCACGTAGTGGTGCTCCTATTCATATCTCTAAGTTAGGTACCAATATCGCTGAAGGTACTGGCATGGAGGTAGAAGGTGGCTTGCAGGTATATCTCAACAATGATGACAAAGCTGAGAACGACTTTACTTGCAGAGTAGAGAAGGGCTACGATCTTTCTCATGGCTATGGTAATGGTCATACTTTCTTCCTCGAACGTCCTATGCAGCCTACTGTATTTAATGTATACCAGGTACTGTGCGAACAAATGGCGAATCCTAATCTTGGTTATACGAAGTTTGCCTCTATGTGTAAGGAACTTGTCTATGGCCAAAACGAAAAATTGCTGGAAAAGATTTTCCCCGAAGAATCTAAAGAGGATACTTGGAGTACAGAGAAGCAAAAATATGCTATCTTTGCTAATTATACCATGGATAAACGATATACTGCTTCCGGTACCAATTTGATTCGTTTCTTCAACAATTATCGCTACACTATTTTCGTTCCTTCCGATGAAGCGATTGATCAGGCTATCAACGAAGGTCTTCCGACGCTCAGCACGATCGAAGCTTTCTGTAATGAAGCCGACAATAATGTTGGTGGCAAGTTGACAGAGGAAGCCAAAGCCAAGGCTCAGGCTATGTACACTTGTTTGGTGAATTTCCTGAAATATCATTTTATTGATCAGTCATACTTTGTTGATAAGTATACAGATAGCAAGGTAACTTCCAGCCTGTCAGCTTGTTCTGACGATGTGAAGAATATTTTTATTCCCGTGGCAATCAAGCACGTTGCAGGTGGGCTCGAAGTGTTCGATGCTCGTTCTACTTTCGACAACGCAGGTAACGTATATAAGGACAGACATGTAAATGTGAAGACTGACAATAAGGCACTCTTTAATCAGTTTGCACGTGACTACCAAACCGATGAAAACGCTGGTAAGGCTCGTGAAATCAAGTCGTCTTCCTATGTTGTGCTGCATACATTGAAGGACAAGGAATTCTTGCTCTTTGATGCCAACCTCGAAGGCAACTTCGCTAAGCGTTGGGCTACTACAGCAGAAGCTAAAGCGTTTGTTAAGAAGTTCAGACTCAAGAAATAAAATCCGATATTATGAATAACATAAAGTTCCTATTGACGCTAGTCTTGTGCTTCTTTTGTGCTTTAGCTGCTAATGCACAGAAGCGCATTTCGGGACGTGTCTGGAGTAAGGCAGACGGTCCTATCGTGATGGCGTATGTAGTAGAGCAGGATAAGAACAACCGTAATATTACTGCTGCGCAGACTGATGCCAACGGTAACTTCTCTATGGTGGTGAAGAATCCTGCGAACAGACTGCGTATATCTTACATCGGCTACCAGACGAAGATTCTTCCCATCGGTGGCAATTCGCACTTCAATGTAGAACTCATTGATAAGAATACATTCAAAAGTGCTGAAGTCACAGTGACTCGTAAGACTCGTTCTAATGGTCTTGTGATTCCTGAAAGAGAAATCTCTACAGCTCAGCAGACGCTTGATATGGATCAAATGGCTGGTCTTTCGTTCGAGACAGCCGCCGACGCTCTCCAAGGTGAAATTGCCGGTTTGGATATTGTGTCCAATTCTGGTAACTTGGGTTCTGGTTCTACTATGCGTTTGCGTGGTGTATCCTCTATTAATGGTAGTCAGGAGCCATTGATTGTAGTAGATGGTAACATCCTTGAAGACTACAACAACAGCGACCTCGATCTTGATAATATGGATAACGAAGAGCAGTTTGCAACACTTTTGCAGGTTGCTCCTGAAGATATCCAGAGCATCAAGGTGTTGAAGGATGCTGCAGCAACGGCTATTTGGGGTGCACGTGGTTCCAATGGTGTAATCGAAATCAACACTCGTCGTGGTGCTCGTGGAAAGACAAAGGTAAACTTCAGCTATCGTTTCTCTGGTTCTTGGCAGCCCTCAGGTATGAAAATGCTTGATGGTGACGGCTATACCATGATGATGAAGGAAGCTTACCACAATCCTCGTACGCTTACCGACGAACAGTCGAGCATCGTGGAAATCATGTACCGCCAGGACTATCCTACCTATTATTACAACTACAACAAAAATACCGATTGGTTTAAGGAAGTTACTCAGTTCGGTCAGACTCATAACTATGGTGTATCTGTATCAGGTGGTGGTGAAAAGGCACAGTTCCGTGTGTCTGGTACTTACGACCATGAAACAGGTACCATCATCAAGCAGGCTCTTGATCGCTTGACCACCCGCTTGGTATTGGACTACTATGTATCTGATCGTATCAAATTCTCTTCTAACTTCTCTTTGACTTATACGAAGAATAAGAAGAACAATCCGAATAGCATCCTTTCGCGTGCATATAGCGCCATGCCTAACATGACCGTTTATGCTTACGACAACAACGGACAGGAGACTGGCGACTATTTCATTATGCCTCCTAGAGCTGCTAGTGCTGGTCTTGATAATGCTGTGAACGCAGGACGTACTTCTTACTACTTGAATGATATGATTAGCAATGGTAACCCTGTTGCTATTGCCAACTTGGCTTGGTTGCACGAGTCGACTTATACCATTCAGCCTCAGTTCCAGTTGGAATACAAGTTCTTGGGTAAGAACGATGACGAAACTCAGTTGGATTATAAGGGTGAGGTCTATATGAATGCTTACACTTATTCTTCTGACTCTTATTCACCCGGTGCGCTTACAACAAAAACTTGGAGTGATGGTATCAACACGTTGAGCAACAGCGAAGATAAGAGCTTGGCATTCACCACTCGTCATCGCTTGTGGTTCCACCCTCATTTTGCTAATACCGACCATCAACTCCAGATGATGGCTCAGTTTGAAGTAAACACTACAACAAGCTCAAGCCAATCACACTCTACTTCGGGTGTAACTGGAGGTATCACAGATCCTACTGTGAATGGTTATCTTACGGGTGCTTCTTCAGGTACAGGTAAGGGACACAGTGCTGCTGCTTTGGCTTCTATGCACTATGCTTTCGGTTCTAAATACGTATTCGACTTCACACTCCGTGCCGATGGTAGTACACGTTTCGGTTCGGGCAATAAGTGGGGCTTTTTCCCTGGTATCTCAGGTCGTTGGAATATTTCAGATGAAGCTTTCTTCAAGCCTTTGAAGAAGGTTGTCAGCATGTTAGCTTTCTCTCCAGGTTGGGGTATCACAGGTAACTCTCCCTCAAGTGAAGGTTTGATGTACAATAAGTACGATCGTAACGACCGTAGTTATAATGGTACACAAGTCATGATTCCTAGCAACTTGAAGTTGACAGAAATCCGTTGGGAAAAGACAAAGTCTTGGAACATTGGTGTTGACTTGGGCTTGTTCGAGGATTTGATTAAGTTCAACTTGAACGTTTACAATCGTAAGACGACAGACTTGCTCAACTCTGGTGTACGTATTCCTTCTACTACTGGTTTCTCTCGTCTTGATTGGGCCAACGTAGGTGATATGGAAAATAAGGGTTGGGAACTCTATGTCAATACGCGCGAAATCCTCAAAGTGGGTAAGTTCGGTGTGAAACTTCGTGCTAACATTGCACAGAATCTCAATACCATTACTCGTATGGATGCTTCAGTATTGGCTTCTTATAATACAGATATTACTTATGCCAACGCTGAAATCCTCAAGCGTGTGCAGGTAGGTAACGCCTTGGGTGGTATCTATGGTTTTAAGTTCAAAGGTGTATATGCCTACGACTACGACCACAATGGCTACTTCCAAGACATTAATGGCGAAGCTAATCCCAAAAACAATTGGACCGACCAGTATGGCAACCCCAACACTGCTGCAGGCAACTTGGATGCTAGCAAATGGGTAAGCAACCAGAGTCAAGCTCGTCCTTGGTTGGCAACATCTACTCCTATCGTATTCGATGCCAATGGTAATGTGGTATACGATAAGAATGGTAATCCTCTTCCCATGTATTTCAACTATGGTGGTAAGAGCTACCAATTTGATGGTGGTGACGCTATCTATGAAGATATTAACCACGATGGTAATATCGATGAACTCGACGTTGTTTACTTAGGATCTTCTAATCCTAAGCTCAATGGTGGTTTCGGTGTTGACTTCCGTTATGGACGTTGGGAATTGAAGACTTCTTTCAACTTCCGTGTGGGCAACAAGATTATCAACTTGGCTCGCCTCAATGCCGAAAGTATGACAAGTAACATTAACCAGAGCGCTGCTGTGAATCACCGTTGGCGTAAGAATGGTCAGGAAACTACGATTCCTCACGCAATGAACTCTAACGTAAAGGCTACTTACAACTCATTGGTAAGTGATCGCTATGTAGAGCCCGGTGACTTCCTCCGCTTCCAGTACTTCCAGATTGCCTATAGCGTGGCTCCTGAAAAGTTGAAGAAGATTGGATTCAGCTCTATGAGAATTTCTGCATCTGGTAACAACCTCATTTTCTGGTCTAAGTACTCTGGTGTGGATCCTGAACACTCAGCAGGTGGCTATAGCCCTGCTATCGATAACTCACAGACACCGCGTTCTCGCTCATTCACATTTAGTTTGAACTTTGGTTTCTAGGAGCAACTAACGAGAAGGACAAAGGATGCTGATCTTTGTCTGCATTCTTTGACCTTCTCTTTCCAATCACTCTTCCTTCGTAAGATTTAAGAGAGACACAATATGAAAAATAAGAATATATATACTAAGCTTCTTTTGGCTGGTGGCCTGTGTTTGCTGAGTGGAACGTTGACTTCGTGCAACGACTTCCTTACGATGCTTCCTACAAACCAATTGCCTGAAGAAAACTTTTGGCAGGATGAGTCCGACTTGAACAACGTTCGTGCTTCTGGCTACGACAAGTTGGCTCAGCCCTCAACCATCGGGAAGATTATTCAGTGGGGTGAACTTCGTTCGGATAACTTGACGCTGAACTCTATCTCAAATACAGACATTTCTTACTTGCAGGATGCTGTGCTTCAGCCCAACAGCTCTATGTTTGACTGGTCTGCGTTCTATGCGGGTATTAACTATTGCAACTTGGTGCTCGAAAAGGGTGCGGAGATGACCGTTCCTGGTAAAGAGGTCGATCCTGGCTTTACTCGTTCAGACTACAATAAGTATCTGGCCGAAATGACAGCACTCCGTTCGCTCTACTATTTCTACCTCGTAAAGTCGTTCCGCGACGTTCCTTATATCACTTCGTCTATTCGTACGGATGAGCAGGCATTGTCTATCAAGCCCGCTGCTACTCCGGGTGTGGCTATCTTGGGCGACTGCATTGCTCAGTTAGAGGCGGTTGTTAACTATGCACCTGAGAACTATGGTGACAATAGTGAGAATAAGGGCCGTTTCACAAAGAAGAGCGTAAACGCATTGATTGCTGATATGTCGTTGTGGCGTGCTTGCATGCTCAAAGATTATATGAGCAAGGATGCGAATGCTACCTATGTGAATACCACAGATGTTGTCGCTACGGATGACCAAGGTAATGCTACGGGCGGTTATAAGACAGCTGAAGGTAAAAACGTAGACAATACCTATTGCAACGAACAGTGCACAGCGTATTTGAATAAAGCCAAGACCTATGCACAACGTGTAATTGATATTTTGCAAGAAGATCGCAATAAGCGTAATCGTGAGTCAACGAGTGCTTCGCTTTCAGATGAAGATAATCCTCAAGTGAATAAATATCCTCTTTATCTGAACGATAGAAACGCGACTACAATTACCGATGCTTCTTATGCGAAGAATTTTGGTAATCAAAACTCTAACGAGAGCATTCTTGAGTTGCAGTATGATGGTTCTGTGACGAAGAGTTCTTATTTCAATGATTACTACTCTTCTTACAGCAACAACTCTTTTGTACCAGGAAACATGACGTTGTCGAACACGTTGACTTCGTCAGCAAATACCGTGAATCCGACGGTAGGCTTCGGTAAGACAGATTTGCGTCTCATCGAAACTTGCTACTATCCCTCTTCAGATCCTAGCAAGCCTATTAGTAAGTTTATTGCTCGTACGGTTGACACGGGAAATAGCGAGGACTTGACTTCTCAGTTAGGTTTCTCAGGAGTATCTGCTCGTACTTCAGAGTCTATGGATGCTCACTGGCCTGTTTATCGTCTGACGGATATTATGCTGATTAAGGCAGAAGCAATCGCTCGTTTGTCTATGAGCAGCAAGGATGCTTCTCTGAAAGAAGGATATGAGTTGGTCAATGAAATCTTTAAGCGTAACAATCCCGCTTTGGTAACCACTGCAGAAGCTAAAACTAACACAGCAAAGAAAGACTTAGGTTGTGATCGCCTGAATGGCGATGCTTACTGCACAGATGATAAAGGTAATGTCAATAAGACGGGTAGCGATCTTCTCAGTCTCATCTACAGAGAGCGCCAACGTGAGTTTATCGGTGAAGGTAAGCGTTGGTATGATTTGGTACGTCAGGCTGAGTTCTCTTATGTATCAGATAACAAGTCCACAGCCGCTGCTCTTGCTTTCGGTACTTTCAAGTCTCAAGTAACTAGTCGTCTGTCAAAGCTCCTCAGTCTTTACAATCCTATCTACGTTGAAGAACTCAAGGTAAATGGTGTTGGATATACTGAAGGTGGTAAACTTGTACAGAATCCTATTTGGGAGCGTTACACTAAAAACTAATGTAGGATATGAAAACGAGAATGTTGAAAATGAAGAAATATCCCGTATTTCTTAGCGTTTTGTTGTTGTTAGGTGTCGCTTTTGCTTTTTCTTCATGTAAGGAAAACATTAGTGAGGACGCTTATGCAATCAAGACGAAAAAGACGCTTGATGATTACCTCGTGGAAAAAGGTGAACTTTCTTCTATCAAGGCTATCTTTGATGAGGTAAAGTTAGGAATCTCTGACAATGCTTCTGTGGTCAGCAGCGTATTGTCTGCTCGTGGTAATTATACTGTTTTTGCTCCGACTAACGATGCGATTGCTGCTTATATCAAGGAAGTTACCGGCGAGGAATCTACGGATCTCTCAAAGTTGACTTATGCACAAAAGCAAGCGATTGCTTTGAACTGTATCATTGATAATGGCGACAATACTGCCTACGAATTGGCAGATTTTCCTGTGAATGGTAACTTTGCTACAACGAACTTGCGCGATCGCCGTATTTTCTGTAAGCAAAATGCAGAAGGAAATTATGTTCTCAATGATGTGGCTACTATCATTGCGCAAAATATGGAAGCTTCCAATGGTATGCTTCACGAGGTTGACCATGTAATTGTGCCTTCTGATAAGTCTATTGCCGACTTGCTTAAGAGGGCTGACAACATGCGTGTGATGTCTAAACTCGTTGATGAAACTGGTTTTGCAGATTCTCTTACTTTGAAGACTACGGAAGAAGATGAGTTTGAAAAGGAACATCTTACGAATGCTGGTACGATTAAGACATCGGATGGTATCGCAGGTAAATTCAGTTACCAGAGCAAACGAGCCATTGGTTATACTGCTTTCGTAGAGCCTGATGAAGTGCTTAACGCTGATTGGGGCATTCCTATGCCTAATTATGTAGATGGTCAAATCACCAATTGGGATGAGATTCTTTCTGCTCTCAAGACAAAGTGTGAGGCTATCTATGGTACAGAAGATGCTGATAATCTGAAGAGCCCGAACAATGCGATTTATAAATTCATTGCCTATCACGTGTTGGATGGTAAGGTGGTCATGGAAGACCGCTCAGCTGTTCACCACTGGAATGAATATGGTTATAAATGTGGTGAAAACTACAAAGTGAAATCTTCAGAGAACTACAAGGTTGATGTATGGGATTATTTCACAACGAAACTTGGTTCTTTGGTGAAAATCACTCACTTCTCTGATCAGACTCAAGGGGATCGTAACTTCTACTTGAACCGCGTCTCTGAATATAATACGACTTGGAAAGGTGGTACAGAACTTGATTTAGGCAACTACGCGTTTAAGCGTGTGCTTTATCCCAACAATGGGCAAGGTAATGGCCTTGATATTAAAGTAAGTGCCAAAAATATCGTTGGTGAAACTACTTACGTAAACGATGGTGCGAATGGTTACTATTTCCCTATCAACCATGTCATGGTAAATGGGGACGACGTGAAGAATGCTTTGAGTTCTGAACGTATGCGTATCGACTTTTCTACGCTGCTTCCTGAATTACTTTCTAACGACATCCGTGGTAATAAGTACGCCTACTTCCCCCAAGGTTATTTCAAGAATATCACCCATGAAAGTACGAGTACGGAAGTGTATTACTTGCAAGAGGCTTTCAGTCTTGGTAACTTCGGTTGGAAAGACTATCAAGGTGATGAAATTATCGTAACGGGCCAGTACGACCTCGTAGTTAAATTGCCTCGTGTTCCTAAGAGCGGTACCTATGAACTTCGTATTGCAAGTTCTAATAATAAACTCCGTGGCTTTGTGCAGGTTTATCTTGGTACTTCGCCCAACAGAACAAATCCCGTTGGTTTGCCTATCGATATGCGTGAAACGGTGGGTATGATTCCTGGTTCTCCTTGGGTTAACGATAAGGTATCTCAAGGCGATCAAGCTACTTGTCTTGAAAATGATCGTAACCTACGTAATCAAGGTTATATGAAGGGACCGCAATATTTCCATATAAATGGTAAGGATGGTTCTGAACCTGTCCGTAACATTGAAGGTAGCTTGGAAGATGCGGCAGCTTTGCGTCGTATTTTGATTGCGCAGCATTTTGACGCAAATCAGACATACTATCTACGCTTCAAGTCTGCGATCCCTGATTATTCTAACTCACAGTTGTTCCTCGACTACCTTGAACTTGTACCTTCAAGTGTCTACAATGGTACAACGCCTGAGGATGTCTGGTAATATAAACAAGCACAATTTATCCTATCATGAAAATTAAATCAGTTCAAAAGGTCATGGGTGGAGTGCTTGGAGCAGCCATGCTCCTAGGCTTTACTGCATGTTCTGACGACCACTATGATATCAAGACGGGAGGTGCCGCTTCTGCTAACAACACTATTTGGCAGAACATTTCGGCCACTCCTCAGCTTGATTCTTTGGCAATGATTCTGAATCGTGTCAGAGTTTATACCAAGGAAGAGGACCAAAAGCGTACGATGACGTATGCCGAGCTTCTCAATACACCTCAGTCGTTCACTTTCTGGGCACCGCTCAATGGCACGTATAATGCCAAGCACTATCTCGACCAAATAGACGAGGTGGCAAGATTGCGCAGCGAAGGAAAAACGGATGCTGCAGACTTGTTGGAGTACAACGTAAGCCTTCAGTTCGCTCAGAACCACTTGGCACGTACCAACTTCGAGTCTCTGCAAGGCGATCAGGATGTGCGTCTTTTCAACGGCAAGCTAGTTACATACAATGTAGCTTCAGGCTTGTTCAATGGTGTAAAGCTCGATGCGAACACTCCCAACATTCCTTCTTCGAATGGTGTACTTCACATTTTGGATGGTATTTCTCCCTTTGCTTATAATATTTATGACTATATGGGAGCCAACTCTTCGAATGGTGCACCCGAAACAGAGTGTATGGACTCTGTCTATGGCAAGTTGACGCATCCTTCTATCAATAAGCGCTATTTCGATGAAGGTTCAAGTACCCCTGGTGCTATCGTTAATGGTAACATGGTATACATTGATTCTGTCTTTAGTTACACTAACGAATATTTGAATCAGTCAAACGCACAGCCCAAGAATGAGGATAGTATTTACATTGCAGTAATCCCCACAGATGCTGCGTGGAAAGCAGCAACTCCTAAGTTGAAAGAGTTGTATCAGTATAGCCGCAATTATAAGTATGGCTATAAGGGTGGTAACAATCCTACAAATGCTTTCCCCACAAAAATCAGCTATACTGAAAAGGAAGTAGATTCTTTGTGTAAATATAATGCACAGAAAGCGCTTATCACTTCGATGTATTTCTCACCGTCGATCTTCCCTCCTCGTTTCCAAAAGGAAGATGGTAAGATAGATCGTAATAAGATGGATGAGATTATACAGTATGCTTTGACGGCTGACTCCTTGATTTCTACCAATGGTAAAGTCTTTTACAATCCGAATAAGGGAGGACGTAATCCTTTGTTTGGAAACGTGGAACCTGTGAAGGCTTCTAATGGTGTAATCTTCCCTGTTAGTACGTTCGACTTGGATCCTTCTTATTCGTTTGTAGACAATAAAACGTTCGATATTACTTATGGTGGTAGCATCGGTGATGCGTTCTCTGGTGGTGTATCTAATACAGGTAAAACGCTTTACTTGAGCGATGACATAATCAATCCCGAACTCAAGGAAGAAGTTGAGAAGTTGGAGAACAAAGCTTATCGCTATTTCGAATGTGCCAATAACTCTTCCCTCGATGTGTATATTCCGCTGACAGGTGTGTTTAGTACGAAGTATAAGATTAGCATTCAAGTGCTTCCCAATCGTATCAACAATGATAATAAAATTTGGAAACCGAATACTGACGAGGAAGTGATGCCGCAGACACAATTCTACGCTCAAGTATATGATGATAATGGTAAGCGTATAGGTAATCGCGCCGATTTTGTCGACGTAAGCGATACAGAAATCAAGACTTACACATTAACCTTTGGTAAGGATAAGAAGACGAATAAAGAGATTGATTATGTCGACTTTGCTAAGTGTTACAATAGCTTGCCTTCAACCATTCAGAAGTGCTATCCTTTGTTGAGAATCTCTATCTCTCCCAAGGGTGTGAATTACAAGAATTACAACCAGGCATTGAGTATCACTAAAATTTATGTTACTCCAGTGCATGAATAGCATCAAGTTTTAGGACAAAGCCCGAATCGAATAGTCGGGTAGGGCTTTTCCTAATCCTTATTCAAACCTTAATATTGCAGATAATGAACAACAATAAGAAAATACACTTGATGCAGGGTACATTGAGAGCCGGTGTATGTATCTTCATGCTTTCCGGAGCTTGTGTACTTTCAGCGCAGACTCCTGACCAACAGGGTAAGGAAGCTGGTCATGCGAAGACTGCACAAGTAGCACAAAAGAAGGCTCCTCAGTATAAGATGAAGGAGATCTCAGGTTACGTCTTCGATGGTGCCACTAAAAAGCCCTTAGGAGGTGTCAAAGTGCAGTCGCTCAATAATCGATACTATACAGCGCTAACCGACGATAATGGTAAGTATACGATTCGTGTTCCTGAGTTTGTAGAAGCTTTGTACATCAACGTGCAAGATTACAATCCTGCACAATTAGCTATCAAAGGTGAGGGTGATCAAAATATCTACCTTACTTCGGGCATGAATAGTGACTTCTATCACGATGGCACTTCCATGAACAATAACCAGAAGATGGTGATTGATGCTCCTAACTCTCTCACTATTGAGAACGAAATGGAGAAAGGGCTTGCAGGATCTTTGCGCATACTTAATCGTGGTGGAATGCCTGCACAGGGCGCAGCCATGTTTATCAATGGCGTAAATTCACTCAATACTTCTGCTCAGCCCCTCGTTATCATCGATGGCGTGATGATGGATATGCAGTACGACCGTACATCTCTCCATCAAGGCTTTATCAACAATGTGTTCAGCATCGTTGATCCCGATGATATTGAAAGCGTAGAAGTGGTAAAGAATGGTACTTCACTTTATGGCGCTAAGGGTGCTAACGGCGTTTTGCTTATCACTACTCGTCGTGGACATAGCATGGAAACTCGTATCAACTTCCGTGCTTATGCTGGTTTTGAAACCACTCCTGAGCAGATTAAGGTGATGAACGCTGGACAGTATCGAAGCTACTTCTCTGAATTGATTGGTACACAGCCCAACCAAGAATACTTCGGTAGCAATAAGACGATTCCTTTCCTCAACGAAGATAAGAACTATTTCTTCTACAATCTCTATCACAACGAGACTGATTGGCAGAAAGATCTTTATCATAGCACTTTCACCCAAAACTACAAGATTAGTGTAGATGGTGGTGACGATGTGGCCATGTATCACCTCTCTTTGGGTTATGCCAAGAGCGATGCAACTGCCAAGGAGAATGACTTCAATCGCTTGAACATTCGTTTTAATACGGACGTTAATATGTTCAAGAACTTCGTTACTGGTATTGACTTTGCTTACGCACGTAATGCTTACAACCTACGAGATAATGGATGGGCTGAAAGCTATGCGAATAACAATGTATCTTCACCCAACGTGTTGGGCTTGGTACAGACTCCGTTTATTAGTCCTTACGCATACTTTATCCATTCCGATGGTAATAATTTGAGCTTGGTACATTCTAATAATGTATATACGGGTAAGGTTTATAGCGATAGCAACAATCCCTTGCGTTTTGCCAATGCCTATGGTTACACAGGGCTAGCCAATCCTTATTGGATTTTGCAGAATGGTGAAGGTGATAACAAGAACTATCAAGAACAGACTCAGTTCAACATCAATATCTCTCCGAGCTACAAAATCAATCGCTACCTCACGGTAAAGGATCGTTTTAGCTATATCCTAAACCGTAGTAATGAGAAGTACTACTTGCCAAAGTATGGTACTCCTTCAAAGAATGTAGAGGGTCTTGGAAGCGTAACTAGTGTAGTAAGCACACAATTCGCTAAGGAAACAACTGTTTACAATGACTTTAGCGTAGATTGGCATCGCAATTATGGTGCACACGATATTCAGGTGTTGGGCGGTTTCCGCTTGAACTCTTATTCTTACAGTGCAAGCCATATCAGTGGCTACAATAACGACCAGGATAAGATGCCTAATATGTCGTATGCCCTTCAGTATAAGACTTATGGCGGTACCAACGATAAGTGGAACAACATGGCTTATTATGTCAATGTTGGTTACAACTTCATGAATAAGTATTTCCTCAACGGAACCATGTCAATGGAGGCTTCTTCACGTTTCGGTAAGAAAGCCGACTCTGGCATTAAACTTTGTGGTGTAACATGGGGTCTCTTCCCCTCATTGCAAGGCGCTTGGTTGGTATCTTCAGAGAAGTGGTTTAATGTGAAGGGAATCGATTATTTGAAGCTCACTGGTGGCTATGAAGTAAGCGGTAATGATAACATTGACTACTATGCTACTCGTACTTACTTCACCAATACGCAGTTCCTTGATCGTGCTACAGCTTTGGTTCTCGAAAATATCCAGAATCCTAAGCTACAGTGGGAGACTACAAAGCGTTACAACATTGGTCTGCAGGCAAGTGCACTCAACAATCGTTTGAATTTCGCTATCGAATACTTCCATAGCAAGACAGACAACCTCCTTACTCGTAAGGCTGTGAGCGATATCACTGGTCTAGCTTCAATGTGGTCAAATGATGGTTCGTTGAAGAACAATGGTGTCGACTTCAATGTAAACGCCATGCTCGTTCAGCATAAGGATTGGCGTTGGCAGGCAGGTTTCTCTATTGGTCACTACAAGAATGAGATTACTTCTTTGCCTTCATCTTCACTCAATACAATCAAAACCTATGCTCTTGACGAGAATGGCGTAAAGATTGCTGATTCAGAAAATCGTATTAACGGTTATACCTCATCAATCTACGGCAGCAACAATATCCTCACTACGGTAGGCCAGGCAGCTGGTGTGTTCTATGGTTATAAGACTAAGGGTGTATTTGCGAGTGATGCCGAAGCCCAAACCGCTGGAAAGTATGGCTATCTCCGTTACCCCACAGGTATCGCAGAACAGCCTTACCGCAACTTCAAGGCAGGTGACGTCCATTTCGTAGATCAGAATGGTGATGGTTGGATTAACGAAGCCGATATGGTTGTTATTGGCGACCCCAACCCCGATATCTATGGTAATATCTATACATCTCTTAGCTGGAAGGGATTGAAACTTGATGTTAACTTCAAGTACTCTTTGGGCAATGATGTATACAATTATCAGCGTTCACAACTCGAATCGCTTAATACCAACTGGAATCAGACAACAGCTGCTGTTAATCGTTGGCGTTATGAAGGTCAAGTTACCGATATGCCTCGTGTGATGTCTACTTCAAGCGAACAGTGGGTTAACAATGAACGTTTCTCTGATCGTTGGATTGAGGATGGTTCTTACCTAAAACTCAAGAACATTCGCCTTACTTACAAGATTCCTGTGAACCTCAGCTGGTTGCTCGGTCTCTCTGTATGGGGGGAATGCAACAACGTGTTCACTGTTAGTAAGTACACTGGTGTTGATCCTGAGTTCTCTGCAGGAAATGGCGTGCTCTATCAGGGCATCGACGCCGGTTATCTGCCCCAGAACCGCAACTTTAGCCTCGGTGTAACCATCAACCTCTAATCGTAAATGGAGTCGAGAGTGGGGAGCTCAGAAGTTCTGACTTCTCAACTCTCAACTCTCCACTCTCATAAAAATACAGCAATGAAACACAAATCGATTTTAAGTCTTCTGATCTTCTTGATGGGCTTCGGTATGTTTACCACCTCTTGCGAAGATATGTTGACACCAGATATGAATCGTTATGCTACAGAGTTCAGCGGTCGCGACTCTGTGTACTTCTACCTCGGTATCGTGCGTAACGTTCAAGATATGGTAGAGCAGAACCAGTTGCTCGGAGACTTACGCAGCGACTTGGTTACTGGTACAGAATATAGTAGCGAGAATGTATCAGACATTATCAATTATAAGCGTCAAACAAAGGATGGTGAAAATGATCTCCTTAATCGTTCCGCTTATTATAAGGTAATCAACCAGTGTAACTTCTATCTTGCTAAGGTAGATACTTTCGCTCGTAAAAATGACCTCTACTACATGAAGCGCGAGTATGCACAGGTCGTTAATATACGTGCTTGGACTTACCTTCAGCTCGTACAGACCTATGGTGAAGTGCCTTTCATCACAACCCCGGTCGATAATGCCGACACAGGTTGGGAACGTACGGCTCCTAAGGCCAATGCTGATAATTTGGTAGACCTCCTTCGTGGAGATCTCGAAAAGGCACAAGTAATTGAGAATAACTCAAGCTTGGGCTATCCTCAATATGGTGAGTTCAACTCTGGTAACTCTAGCTTTAAGGTAAAGAGCAAATATCTCCTCTTCTATTCTGATATCATCCTTGGTGATCTTTACTTACTTCGTGGTAAGGACAAGAATGATTACGTAGAGGCGGCTAAAGCCTACTATGATTTCTTAAAGAAAAAGGCTGCTAAAGGAGTAAATCTTTCAAGTGCAGGAGCTTCTTTCTCTCAGAATCAGAACTCAAATGGTACTTATTGGTATAATCCCAATATTACGAATTGGGTAAACAATGGTTTGGGCGCTACAGATCTCAAGGACGAAAATATCACGCTCGTTCCTTCTGCAGCCAATAGCACTTTCGGTCGTATCCTTACAAAGGTAGCCAATGTGTATGGGTTTGATTCACACTCTACCAATACCACCACTTCTGGCTCTTCAGATAAGACGAGTGCCACAACCTCTGGTTCTCTGACTGTTACTCCTAATTACAAGTCACGTCAGGTAGGTCCCTCAAATGCTTACCTTGTGCTTAACCAGTCGCAGATCTATTCCAATACTCAGACAACAGGTAATGAGGCAACAAGCATCAAGTACTATGATGGTGCAGGCGATGCTCGTATGTATGCTACCGTTCCTTACATTCAGACCACAGAAGGACGTTTCCGTTACATCGTAAAGGATGCTCCTACTACCATTGTAACTCGCGATGGTATCACTAATGAGTGGAACTTCAAGCATTACAAGTCTATCTATCGTTTGAATCAGATCTACTTGCGTTATGCTGAAGCAATCAATCGCGCTGGCTATCCTTCTTTGGCCTTTATGGTGCTCCGTAATGGTATCAACTATAATAATATGCCTACTATTGGTGATTCTATTCATTACGATGACCAAGCAAAGACCAAGCAGGTGGTTTATTACACGAAGACAACCAACGTGGCTCGTGCTTGCAAGTATGTTGATATAAATGAACTCCGTCGTGCCAAGGAAGACCCGCAGTATCTGCGTTACCTCAACTTTAATTCTACCGATTGGAATGGTTATGGTATCCACGAGCATGGTTGCGGTACAACTTCTACGTTGGATAGTCTCTACAATTATCCTACAGCGGTTGCTACTCGTATCAAGGAAGAAGCTATCCGTACGGGCACCTATACTCCTAGCGTACGTAGCAAGGTGAACAAACTCTTCCGTAAAGCCGATCAGGCAGGAACTGAGACCGGTGGTGGAACAGAGGGCGGTGCAAATCCTCCTACACTTGAGGAACTTCGTGAGAACTATACTCCGATTGATCCCGTAGCTGCGAAAGAAGCAGATCCAAAGGAAATTAACGCTGTAGAAAGTTTGATTGCCGACGAAATGGCGCTTGAGACAGCTTACGAAGGTACTCGTATGTTTGACCTCATTCGCATTGCTCGTCACATGAACAATGACGCTACGCTTACTCCCGATTATGGTACTCAATGGTTGGCATGGAAGATTGCACGTCGTGATCACAAATTCAAAGAAAGTGAAGCTAAACCTTACTCAGAAAACTGGGTAAGTCCCATCTACGTAGATCCTTCTGATTACGATGCATCTCTCTATAGCAAGCTACTGAACCCCAATAATTGGTATGTCGTAGCTCCAGAAAACGATTGATGAATCCTATTATCCGAATAATATAAAAGTTGCGCTAGTCTCTGAGGCTAGCGCAACTTTTATCGTTAATAACAGAACACTTTTAAGTTCAGTTCCTGGAGCAGCGGATCTCTTGAATTTCTTTACTCTCTTTCGCGATGTACGCATTTATCGACTTCTGTCCCTAATTCCTCAAATAATTTTTTTACCTTTGCATAAGATAGGCTTCGGTTCGGCATAGATGGCAAGTAAACTTGCCTCTCTGCGCTTACCTTGCACTATCTTTGCATAAGATAGGCTACGGTTCGGCATAGATGGCAAGTAAACTTGCCTCTCTGCGCTCACCTTGCACTACCTTTGCATAAGATAGGCTTCGGTTCGGCATAGATGGCAAGTAAACTTGCCTCTCTGCACTTACCTTGCACTATCTTTGCATAAGATAGGCTTCGGTTCGGCATAGATGGCAAGTAAACTTGCCTCTCT
>ERZ1034984.176-NODE-176-length-70559-cov-14.638276_pt1 | contig 70559 bp, 84 predicted proteins | sample MGYA00520589_ERZ1034984 | MGnify/ENA primary metagenome ERZ1034984 (study PRJEB33766, sample SAMN09781790) | gut metagenome | biome: gut microbiome | host: Homo sapiens | place: Madagascar | study: EMG produced TPA metagenomics assembly of the PRJNA485056 data...
CGCGGCGCGTCCTCTTGGCGCGCTGAGCCATCTGCCATGCAAAGGCCCTGCGGCCATCGCGTACCGTGCGGCTCTCAATGGAAGAGAGAAGGGCGGCCGCGTCGTGAAAACGTTCGGTTGCAGTGTACATTTTATTCCTCTGAGTGTTCCACAGTGATGATTTTTTTATCCCAAACGGCATATCCTTCGGCGTTTTCCGGGTAACACACAATGGCGTCTATGTAGGCGATTATACCTTGGGCGGTGCCGTCTAACATGGCTTTTGCGTCCACTTTAAGCTCCCCTGTTTTTATTTTTTTCCAGACTTCTTGCATAACTGCGGCGTGAAGAAACCCTCCCAGAAGATACTCGTTCACGAACTCACATCCTTCGTGTTCCCGCATGAATTTTTCGGCGTCCTCTTCGAGGAGGAATTCGGACAGCAGATATTTCATTTCCGTCTCCTTCTACTTTGCAAAAATCACGTCATTTGTCATTTGCTGCGCTGCCTCCCCTGCAGAAAGCGGCGTTTTCCCTTGCAGCCTGTACAGCCTCAAGTACAGCATCCTCGTACTCCTGCGTGAGCGGGTGCTCCTGCTGCACGAAGTAGAACAGCGTCCAGAGGACCAGGCGCATCGCTTCTTCAGGTGTGCTCCCGCTGGCGCGTATGAAGCGGTACGCATTGCCGATGGCCCCCTCTAGCGAGCTCAGGAGAGACGGATCCGATGGAGAGACCACGGTCTCCGTCACCCTGTCCTCATGGTTCAAAAAATATACAACTTCTCTAAAATTCATCTTTCACCTCGTGTTGGCGGGGCGCTGAGGCCCCGCCTAGTCCAGTGCGGGAGGAACCGCATGTCTCCCACCCCGTGCCCTTGGGGCGGGAAAGGTGGAAATTTTTGAGCGGAGAGGCCGGTAGAGAGAGGTTGTTTCCTGAGAGAGAGACTGTATCCCTGTGGCCTCCCCGCCCGGTGACTGCGCCGGCAGGTGTCACCGTCCTGCTGGCGCTTCCCCTGGGAGTGGGAAAAGTGAATTGGGGAGAGGAGCGGCAGCCACGGGTGAGCAGCTCTCTGTACGCCGCCCCTCTCTATGCCATGCGCCGTGCGAGTCCAGGTACGACAGGGGGCTGTCTTCCCTTCGGCGCTTCCCCGGACCACCCGGGAAATTCTTTTTAGGGGAGGCCGGGCAATCTCTTCTCGTGGCTGCTCCGGCCATCCCCCGTTCCCTAGCGCGGCTTTCGGCGTACCGCGCCCCATCCGGCCACTCCGGACGGGAAATTTCTAGAAATCTGTCGCGGCGATAAAGAGCATGCCGCTGGTGAGCATGACGCACGCCACCCACGCCACGGCGGCGATCGTGGTGGTGACGGCCTCGATGAGCCGTTCTCTGCGGGTTCTTCTGGCGCGTTGCGCCATCTGCCATGCGAAGGCTTTGCGGCCCTCACGGACCGTGCGGCTTTCAATGGCAGAGAGAAGAAAGTTGGCGTCCTGGAAACGTTCTTCGGCTGTATGCATATCTGGACTCCCTCCTTGACCTCGATGTATATTATCTTTTGATAATATACGCAAGAGAAAAATTAACTTTTGCTAAAATTAAGGCTAAAAAATTTCCGGCTGCCTACCGGAGATCAAAAAAATCCCCGCGGTGGGGCGGGGAGCAAAAAAGGCCGGCGCAATGGCCGGCCATGATGTTTTTTTTTTGTTGGGAGCCTATTGATGCGGCGGGGCGACGTTCCTCAGGAGCATGCCTACTAATCCTGCTGGGCTCATTTTTGACAGATCGTCATTTGTCTCTTTGGTGTGAGGGTAAATCCCTCTCACGATACTGATACCAATCGCCGTCGGTATAATGCCCGCAAGGCTTATTGGGATCAGCGTGTACGGCGTAAACTCTTTGGCTAGGATAACGTAAAGTACCGCCCATATAAAAATCCCATACAGAAGGATGGAGAAGCCTATCAATATTCCGACTATCCATTTACGGTGAGACAACGCAAGCCTGTTTGAATCAAGCTCACACTGGATCTTATCTTGTTCGGCCTTGGACAGAGATGTTTCGCTGGTGTCTTTATCTATAGGCAAGTCTATCGAATCCGGATTTACTGGTTCAGTCGCCGTTATATTATCCATTGATCAACCCCAGCTGCTTCAGTCTGATAGCCATAGCCATACTCGATACACCAAAATAGTTGCACATCTGGCCAAAGCTATACCCTCTTGCAACGCAAGTCCGCACGGCCTGCGGCGGCATGAGAAGAGCGGCGGCAAAGGTGTTGGCCTCAACCTCTTTGGGGTCGTAGTCAGATCGGGTATAGGTCTTCGAATTATCTCTGGGGCTTGATCCATGCCCCATAAGGGCATGCCCCAGTTCATGGCACACGGTAAAACGTCGACGGAGCAGGCTCTGCTCTGTGTTTAGATAGATGACGTTTTTGTCCGCGTCATACCGTCCGTCAATGTTCTCCCTTGAATTATCCTTTAGAACTTGGATCCCAAGTCGGTTAGCTACCCTGACAGGGTTGACTGGAAACGTGCATACCTCTGGATAGAGCAGATGCAGGCCGATAGCTTTCTGCTCTGCTAATTCTTTGCGTGACAGCATGGGTGCACCTCCTTATTCAGATGTATATAAAGTAAGTTTTTCCGCGGCGATTGTCACGGGGAACTATCTGTTCCCTTTGACTCTGTTATGTGTCTTGCAGAGCATCTGGCAGTTATCTTCGCTGGTCGAGCCTCCCTTGCTCCATGCGGTCACGTGGTCGGCGTCCATCTCGGACTCCTTGTAGATGCGCTTCGCATTTGCATCATGTCCGATGGCGCACAGTGGGCAGTTCGACACGCCCTGAGCTTCCGCCTCAGCTGTCTGCTTGCGGTAGACCGCCTTGATGGTCTTCTTGTCGAACACGCGGATGTTCAGCAAGCGTGAGTCTACCTCGCCACCCAACACGTACTCGAAGATGCCCTTTTTATCGCCGACTTGCGAGTCATCGAGCAGGGCGTTCACACGTTCGGCTACCTTGTCCTTCGAGTAGGCATTCTTGTGGTACTCGCGATACAGGCGACCCCATTCGCGGCCACACATCTCGCTTCCCGTGTACTCGAATACGGAATCCACCCAGTCGATGACCGTATCGAAATGGTTCTTCAGCTCGTCAATATCGGCGTCGTAGCGGTGCTGCGCCATATAATCGTCGATATTGCCATCGCTGACCCACTCAAGCGCGGTTTCGAGAATCGCCTGACGCTTCGGGTCCCCCGAAACGTATGTCTGCCAACGGTTCATGTTGGCGTTACCTGTGTTGGAGAACACCTCACGAGCCTTCGTCACGAACGGTCCATGGTACGCCGCGTTGCGCAATTCCTGCTTCACCAACGGAACACCCGCAATGTTGATAGTCTCGAACCACGCCTGAATCTCAGACGGCTCACCCTCGCACACGTAAATCGTGAGCGGAGCATTCGTAATCAAATCCTGCTTGTCCTTGTCGAGACTATCGAAATAGCGGGGCTTACCGTCAAGCTCCACGGCGAACGGCCATGACTTGTTCACGTATCGGGCGAACGACGTAATACGCTGCTGCCCGTCCAGAACCTCATACATGCCGTCGGCGTTCTTGACGAAATAAATCAAGCCGAGCGGATAGCCCTTCAGCAAGGACTCGACCACAGCGACGTCACGCTTGCCGTCGCCGTAGATATAATTGCGCTGGTACTCCGGCTGAATGATGAGCTGACCATCAAGACCAAACAGACCCTTGTTCTCGTTCTGGTCGTAGATGAACCCCTTGCAGATGTCGTCCACCGTCCAGTTGGTATGCAGCGTTGTCTTCATAATTGTCTCTCTCTTTTATGCATGATAAGGATTCTTCTGTACGTTTCTCTGCCATGTATTGTCCCGTTCATCGTCCCTTTTGCCCGGCTCTGGATAGAGAGGGGATAGAATAAATCTACCGGTTCAATTTGCGGATGATTGTTATTCGTGCGTAAGTAGGCCGCCCATTTATCTTTCCTTCTGCGTTCTTTATCATCCCCGGAATTGACGTTGTACAAGGATACGAAAGTACGGTTGTACTCTCTCTCTCTCTCTCGTGAAAACTAAATCTCTTCCATCTTCGCCTTTTCTGAATGCAACAATTTCAAATTGTTCTGGATTGTATTTATCCATGAATGTAATAGGAACTCCCATTACACCAGAAATCCAATGCATTTCATTTAATTTAACACCCATACTAAGCAAAGATACAGTCATTTCTTCTTTTGTATGATTAAACGCGAGTACAAGCGCCGTGCCGTTGCAGTCTCTCTCTCTCTCTCTTACGTAAAACCGCCCGGTGCCAGTCTTACCGTCCGGCAGCGGTTCGGGATGAGCGAGTTCGAAATCAGGACCTACAATCTCAAACTGGTCAGGGTTCCATTTATCCAGGAACGTTATCGGAACGCCCATGGCGGCTTCGTAGTCCGAGGGAATGCACTCGGTGAAGGGGACTTCTATCGCGTCGTAGTTGTCATAATGAGGGTACTCCAGTGCCCCGTAGCTGCCTTCGAGCTTTTTCCTCAGCTTTTTGTTGAATTTGAGGTTGTGCGCCATGGTGTCGAGTTGCAGCTTCTCGTGACGGCGCCCATGGTCGATGTTGGTAAACCAGCGAACCCCCTTCACGCGGATGAATTTTTTCCCGTCCTTGCCTATCCCACATCCGGCAGCTTTTAAAGGGTAATCATCCGGCACATTGAAGGCCCTGTCTCCAGAATGAATGCTATAGCCGAGCCAAATCTTATTGTCCTGAAGGTAGGGGAATACTTCTTTGTACGTTATGGCGTTCATGTTGCCGAGGATTACAAAGCTTTTTTGGGCTTCAAGTATCCAGTTGAGGAACTCACGGAACAGCGAGAATGGCGGATTGGTGATGATGATGTCCGCCTCATCACGCAATTTACAGACTTCTTTAGAGCGGAAATCGCCATCGCCATGGAGATATCCTGAGAATTCAATGTCGTCCGTGTCTATCCGCCCGGATTCGTTCGTGTCGTGCGTGAGAGTGAAGAGTTTGCCATGCGTTGCATGCTTCTTCGGGTCGTATTTTGGTGAGCACCGTTCAAAGAGTGTGAGATTCTTGCTCCCCGCGCTTCGTGTGTAGCTTGTCGATATGAGCTTTTTAAGGCCGAACCGCTCAAAGTTCGAAGCAAAATACTTCGTGAAGTTTGACCATTCCGGGTCGTCGCAGGGAAGAAGGATTGTCTTCCCCTTGAATACATCAGGATTGTACTCCACGTAGGCGTTCATCTCCGCTTCGATGTCACCGTACTGCGTATAGAACTCGTCATTCTTGGCGCTTCTGGCCGCGCTCAGACACGTATTGTCTGCCATACTGCTTTATTCCCTATTTCTTATAAAATTTGCCAAACCCAAAGCACCCGGCCGAGAATAATTTTATCGTATTGCTCAACTGGCACTCGCAACGGCTGGTATACTGCGTTGTCAGAATACAGCTCCAATTCTCCGATTGCACGAATTCGAACCCTTTTCACGACGCGTCCGAAAGGGGGAATGTAGACAAGATAAATACCGCCTTCAATGATATCTTCTTCTACCGGGATGACGCCAACGTAGGCTCCCTTTTTTATGGTTGGCTCCATACTGTCGCCTTCAACGCGAAGAGCAATGCTGCCTTTATGCGCGTATGGAGGCAGGACTTCCAACATGAACTCTGGTTTCTCGGAGAAAAGTTCCTGCGGGTCTCCTGCGCCAGTCGTGCCTAGCACCGGCACAGTCGGTAGATCATGTCCCTTTACTTCTTCGACAGGGGCATTAGGGCCTAAACGATGAATGATCGGCTGCCCGTCGCCTTCCTCGAAAAAAGATAGAGGATCGAATCCTAGTTTCTCGAGATAATTGAATAACGCAGCAGCCGAAGTGTTGGCGGCTTTTCTCTGGCCTGAGAGCCACATATTTACGACACTGGCTTGGCTCAGGCCCAGTTTTTTAGCTATCGCCGACTGCGTCATTCCCCCATCCCACAGCTTTTTCACTCTGGCGATGATAGCTTCCCATGCTGCGTTTGTTTTTTCTTCCCATTTGTCCAAGGGAGCCTCCTTTAGGGTAAAATACCCTTCAGGTTTATTATCGGCAAATAACAGAGCAGGTATTATTGCGCTAAAATTTATCTTGTGATAAATTTGCGGCATGGAAAACGTAATAGAGACATATCGAAAAAGGCATAAATGTACCTATGCCAGCATTGCCATGAAAGCAGGATTAAGCGCTGGTGCAGTGGTTTATGCCCACTGTCATCAGCTACGAAAAATATCTGCAGAATCGGCTATCAAGTATTCACAAGCGTTAAATATTCCGTTGCATGAGCTGCGGCCTGATCTTTGGACTGCTGGAGATGCCAAAGTCGACGATGAGGCAGCGTCGGAGCCGCAGTCTCTGGAGGCTTCCGATGTCCAATGACTTCAATGACGACGTGCGCGTCGACTTCGACTGGGACTACATCGCGCCGCTCTCCATCTACGAGCGCGGTCTCGTCATAACGGCTATGGCCGCCCTGAACGGGGAGGGCCTCGGGAAGATGTGTCCGGGGAAGGATTTTTCACAATATGTGGATGAGGGGAGGGTACTGCAGTGAGATACAGGTACCCATGGTTTCGCTGGGCTATGTCTCAGCCCAGAACGCTTCTTTTCGTAATGCTGGCCAAAAAAAGCGGGATGCGGGCAGGAGACATTAAGCTCGTGTACCTGAATCTCTGCGAGCACGCGGCGTGCAACGGCCTTCGGGGCAGCGTGGAGGGCTTCGACTTCGACGGGAGCGACTGTGTGTGGGATCTGGAGGAGGGCACGAGCCGGCAGGTCTATGAGCTCCTGAGGCAGCGGCATGTCATCGATGAAGAAGATCGTCTTGTCGGCTGGAACGAAGAGCAGGGCGAGGCAGAGGAACAGACAAGGGAAGAACGCAAGCGCGAGCAGACTGCGGAGAGAGTCAGACGCCTCCGGGAGAGGGCGAAGAGCGAAGGGCCTGCCGCTGACACCTCCGCCGATAACCAGGAGCCTCTGGCAGATCCTTCTTCTTCTGTAACGCAGTGTAACGCTTGTAACGCAGGCGATGCGTTACATGTAACGCCTGTAACGCAGTGTAACGCTGTAACGCACAGAGATAAGATAAGAGAAGATAAGATAAGAAAAGATAAGAATATAAAACACACCCCCCTTACCCCCCAAGGGGAAAATCCGGGTGTGGGTGTGGTGAGTACACCTGAGACTTCTTCTTCTCCCCTGAAGGCAAGAGTATCTCCCTTGCCTGACCCAGATCCCAAGCCTGAGCCTAAGCCGGAGCCCAAGCCAGAGACCCCGGCCACGGATCCCCCACAGGCCCCTGATACGACCACGGCCCCACAGGCGGACCTCACTCACGGCAACCCCTGCTGGAAGGAGTTCTGTTACGTTTTCTCTTTATGGCCTGTGCAGCAGGGGAAGGAGAAGGCGTGGAGAGAGTACGCCTACCTCAGGGCAAGGCATCTCGTGCCAGAGTCCTACGCCCTCGCTGACATCATCGAGCGCTTCAAGGCCGAGGATCGCCGATGGAAGCGCGGCTACGTCCCCATGATGGCCAACTGGCTGCGGGACAGACGCTGGGACGACGTGCCGGAGAAGGCACCGGCCAAGAGCTACGCCCCCGATGAGAACGGGCGCCAAATGTACGTGGACGAAGCAGATCAGCACTACACCAGCACGGATATGGTGGACATTTCCACGGTGCTGTAGGGGAGAAAAACTATGACTGACAATTTTGCGAAGATGCGCGCTATCGACCAGCGCGAAGACGTCTGCCAGAAGCATGGCAGGTATACGGCTTACAGGCTCCCGAACTACCAGCGTGAGATCTGGACCCTCTGTCCCCTCTGTGAGGCGGAGAAGAGAGAAGCATCCCTGCGTCTCGATGCAGTCAGGGCAAGAGCGGAAATCGTCCGGTACCAGATGGAACAGCTCGCCGGGCAGGCCGCTATCCCCAAGCGTTTCCTTGACCGCTCGTTCCAGTCTTTCCGGACCGACACACCCGGCCAGAAAATGGCCCTCGAAGTTTGTCGGGCCTATGTCGGCACCGAGTGGGACAAAGTATCTTCCTCCGGCCGATGTCTCTGCATTACAGGACGCCCCGGTACAGGGAAAACTCACCTCGCCGTGGGCATGATCCGCGAAATTCTTAACCGCGGCCTTCCGGCTGTCTATACCACCGTGTCTGACGTCTTCCGCCGCATCAAGGAGAGCTACACCACCGCGGGCCTGACGGAGAGAGAAGCCATCCTGGCATTCGCGAAGCCGGCGCTTCTGGTGATTGACGAGGTTGGCAGGCAGTACGGCACGCAGGCTGAAAGGGCGATGCTCTTTGAGGTAATCAACGCGCGCTACGTGGACATGAAGCCAACGGTCCTCGTGTCAAACTTCGACGGCCCGCACCTGAAAGAGTACCTCGGAGACAGTATCTTCTCGCGCCTTGCTGAGGGCGGTGGAAAGCTCCTTGTCCTTGCCGGCAAGGACATGCGGAAGGAGGCCAGTCATGGCGTCGCTTAACAGCGTCACCCTCATCGGCCTTCTCGGCCGTGACCCCGAAGAGGTCCACGCCGGACAGAGCAGCTTCGCCCGTATCTCCGTGGCCACGGACGACGGCTACCGCGACCAGTCCGGCCAGAAGGTGGAGCGCACCACATGGCACAGTGTGGCGTGCGGCGGGAAGACGGCTGATTTCGTGCTGAAGTACCTGCGCAAGGGAAGTCAGGTCCTTGTGCAGGGCCGGTATCTATCCCGCAAGTACCAGACCAAGGACGGCCGCGACGCCGTGTCCTGGTACGTACAGGCACAGAGAGTACAGTCTCTCGGTGGCCACGATGACCAGCAGCAGGGCGGCCATCAGGGCCAAGAGCCCCAGCATGGAGGCGACTATGACGAGTCGTGGAAATACTAGGGCCCATACCCCCACAGAGCACACCGAGCAGAAGGCCCTTGTCGAGTGGTGGGGCCTTTATGCCAGATGGAAGAGCCTGCCCCCATCACTCCTCATGGCAATCCCCAATGGGGGGCACCGCTCCGTAGTGACCGGTGCGCGCCTCAAGGCCGAGGGCGTGCGTGCTGGGATTCCTGACCTCTTCCTCGCCGTGCCGACCAGTAAGGCACACGGGCTCTGGATAGAGATGAAGCGCCAGCAGGGAGGGCGCGTGTCAGACGCCCAGAAGGACTCTATGGCCGCTCTCGAGGCTCAGGGCTACGCCTGCACCGTGTGCCGCGGATGGGCAGAGGCCCGCCGCTCGATCGTCGAGTATCTGGGAGGTGACAGCCATGTGGACGCCTGAGCGGGACGCCGAGCTGAGAAGGCTCGGAGTGGAGACGTATATCAGCCGGCACCCCGGAGCTGACGTGCACGAGGCGCTGGACCGCTACCTGCTCCTCCTTGACCCCGAGGGCCGTGCCGCCCTGCTCAGGGAGAAGAACCGGGACATCGAGACGGGGAAGTGGACGCCGCCGCGCCGGGAAACGGCCCCCAAGCCAGCCCCTCCCTGTCCCCCGAAGCCACGCACAGTGCCGGCTGCCATCCGTACCGATAACCCCCAGTGGTCGGCAGATACCGTCGAGAGACTAAGGACGATGCGCGCCAGAGGGCTGACGGTCGCTGAGATCGCCGTCGTCCTGGGGAAAACAGAGGCGGCCGTATCCATGAAAAGCTTCAGGCTCCATATCCCCTCCGCCGCTGGTCAAAAAGCTACACCGCTGACCAGATCGACGAGTTGCGTGACATGTACGGGCGTGGCTTTACAGCGGTGCAGATCGCGAAGGCCATGGGCCGGACCATCAAGTCTGTCTACGGCCAGGCATATAGACTCAGGCTGGCATCATCAGGCGCCCACAGGCGCAGGAAGAGATGACCATTAGGAGGAAAGATGACGAGAAAAGAGTGTCTTGACGCCGCCGCCAAGGCGGTACTGACAGACAGGGCCCGTGAGTACGGGCATCCCGAAGACTGCTTTACCCTTATCGCGGCCCTCTGGAGCCGCTACACGGGGTGCGATATATCCTCCGCGGATGTGGCGGCGATGATGATCCTGCTGAAGCTCGCCCGCATAGAGGGGAACCCCAGGCACACAGACAGTTGGGTGGATATAGCCGGCTACGCCGCATGCGGTGCTGAGTGCGCTTCCGGCATGTCCGGATGTGAGCGCGTAGGCGGGGTGGACTACGGGGCGGTCCCATCCCTGAAGATGGAGGATATCCCCTCTACGGGGAACCCCTTCGGTCACGGTGTGCCGCTGCGTACGATGTAGGTGAGGGATGGCATCGGAAATTCACAGAGGTCGTGGCTGTGTCTGTCACGGTGTGCCGCTGCGTACGATGTAGGTGAGGGGAATATGGACGAGTTTGATGCTTTTCTGACGGAGCTCAGGCGCAGAGTTGCCATAGCAGAAGTCAAGCATCCGCTGTTCGCGGACGGCATCTACCAGGGTGCCGGATGCATCAGCGCCGAGCATGGCGAATTTTGGAACGCCGTGACCAAAAACGAGGGCGAGAAGCGCATCCTGGACGAAAACTGGGATGTGCTCGTGACCGCTTTCCGGTTCTGGAGAGGGGACTGGAGGAGCGAGAGATGAGCACGCCTATTATCGTTGTCGGCGTCGTGTCTCTGCTCGTACTGGGTCTGGTAGCGCTGATGCTCTGGGATTAGCCGTGCATCCATGCCCCTACTGTGGCTGTCCCGATGTCTACCTCACCGACACTGACGGAGGCGGCCGTGTGGTCGCCTGCCCGTCGTGCGGTATGTCTGGTCCGGAGAGTGTCGACGGGGATGACACGGAAGCCGCCCGCGGGTGGACTATCCTGTGTGGTAGGATGTGCTGGCATTGCAATCGACGTCTACTACGAACAATTTTTGACTTGAGGAGAAAAATTGAAGAACAGCAATCTCAAAATTGAGTATCGTCCGACAGACCAGCTCATCCCGTATGTCAACAATGCGAGGAAGCACAGCGATAAGCAGATCTCCCAAATCGCGGCCTCTATAAAGGAATTCGGGTTTTGTAACCCGATTCTTGTTGATGGCGAGAATGGGGTGATTGCTGGCCATGGCCGCCTTGCCGCCGCCCAGAAACTCGGCATGGATAAGGTTCCATGCGTAGAGCTGAAAGACCTGACAGATACACAGCGCCGGGCGTATATACTGGCCGATAACCGGCTGGCAGAGACTTCTTCATGGGACCCGGAACTTTTAAAAAACGAGATCTCTGACCTGAAGATAGAAGGGGTCGATTTCGACTCCTTCGGCTTCTCTCCTGAGGATATAGCTGGTCTCGTCCCGCAGGAAGTGCCGGGGGATGGTAAGACTGATGAGGATGATGTCCCTACAGAAGAGAAGCATACCGTCTCCAACCCCGGGGACGTGTGGATCATGGGGGACCATCGCCTTGTCTGCGGAGACTCTGCGAAGGCGGGCTCTTATCAGAGACTCCTTGGCGATGATAAAGCAGCCATGGTCTTCACCGACCCGCCTTACGGCGTGGCCATTGGCGATAAAAATAAAACGCTCGACAAGTTCTCAAAAGCAGGAAGAATCACGACTAATATTCAGAATGACAATATCTCTCAGGATGAGCTCTATCACATGCTGGTCGCGGCGATGACTGCAGCCCGTGAGCACTGCGCAGAGGCGGCATCGTACTATGTGACCTCCCCGCAAGGGGGGGGGCTGGGAGAGATGATGATGATGATGATGAAAGACGCGGGGCTGCAAGTCCGGCACAATCTCGTGTGGGTCAAGAATAGCCCGACATTCAGCATGGGGCGACTCGATTATGACTACCGGCACGAGCCGATATTCTATACGTGGGTGAAGTCGCACCATTTCTACGGTGCCGGAACCTTCAAGAATTCTGTATGGGAATTTGATAAGCCCCGCAAGAACGACCTCCACCCCACAATGAAGCCCGTTGCGCTTGTCGAGAACGCTATCCTGAACTCAACCTTGCCGGATGACATTATCCTGGACATCTTCGGTGGAAGCGGGACCACGGCAATCGCCTGTGAGAAGACCGGCCGCCGTGCCAGACTGATTGAGATATCTCCTCACTACTGCGACGTCATTGTGCGTCGATGGCAGGACTTTACGGGCGAGAAAGCCAAGAGAGAAAACGATGGCGCCGCTTTCGGCGCTGACTAATAGAGGCACAAAAATGGCTGTCGAATATGAGAAAATTTTTAAATGGCTGGAGAATGTCGAAGGACATCTGACATGCCGCGGGTACATCCCCTGCCACACCAACAGTGGCGGCACAGCGAACTACTACGGAACGCAGCCTGTGACAGAATACAGAGCCATGGGGGTGTCCGGGGTGACTATTGGCGTTGGCGTGGACCTCGGGCAACAGACTATCTCTCAGCTGAAGCGCTGGGGGGTCTCTGACGCTACGCTGGCCAAGATCCAGCCCTACATAGGCAAGAAACAGGGGGAGGCCCTCCGCGCACTGCGTAATGCTCCTCTGACTCTGACAATTGACGAGGCCACCGAGCTTACAGCGGCCGAGCATCGGGGGTACATGGATAGCGTCGTTATCCCATGGTGGAGCCGTGGCGAGCGCACTATGCGGTTCTCCGAACTGCCATGGCAAGCTCAGTGCGTGCTCTTCTCCCTCACGTACCAGTGCGGGGTGAAGGGGGCTGAGCGCCGCGGGCCGGTGACTATCTCCGCTATGCGCAGAGGAGATTGGCGTAAGGCGTCAGCTGCTCTCATGGATCGCAATGGCTGGGGCGGTGAGTACGTGTCACGTCGGTATCAGGAAGGGTGTCTGCTCAGGGAGGTCTGCTGATGCCAGGGCCCGGAAGAACTATCATCGGCCAGACGTTTACCTCCCCGTCTTTCGGGCTTGGAGGTGATTGCGTCCAGGTATTCGGGTCCGACGGCTACACCTATATCAGGGGCTGTATCTTCGATCTCGCCGGTGTTCCTCTCTCTAAACAGGATGAGGCGATTGACCTTATCCGTGGAGCCAGAGCAGATATCCGCAACTGCGCCTTCATCGGATGTAAGAAGGCTATCCTTGCTGGCAATGGGGACTGGCCGGAGGATGATAAGCACGGCAGTGTACACCTTGAGCACTGTGCTTTTATCGGGTGCGCGAGGCGATGCCCCGAAGTGCAGGATGGAGTGCGCGCGTCTATGTCGGGGTGCTGGGTGCACAACTGGGGCGTTGGCTCCTGTTTCGATGTCCGGACATTTGGCGCGTGGGTTCACCGCGGCGCCACGCTCGATGTAAAAAATACGTTGTTCTCAAGGGCGAAAAACCTTACCCGCTGGCACTGGGTGGTAGACCATGTTAACCACATCGGTGAAGCGGTTAATGACGGTTCTCTCCTCGATGTCCTCTCTAGCACCTCCTGGATAAGCGGGGCAGACCGCGGGCTCGACTACACGGGAGGCGGGTTTGGTTCGTCGCTAGGATGCCGGTTCATCGGATGCCGGCAGGTAGGAGGAGAGCAGCAGAGCGTGGGCAGCCCGTCCCTTGCGTGGCTAGAGGCGATGCCAGACACGACACACACGTCCCTTGGTATGTCTCTCGCTGAGTTCGCGGCTCTTGAGCTCGATTTTTGATGCTTTGCCGGGTCCTTCCTGGGCGAATCAGCGCGGGCGGCGGCGAAACGGCGGCCCAGAAATCGGCCGCGATTAAAAATTTTTGACGAACGGAAAATCGGAAGTGCAGAACCCCAAGAAAACGGCTGCGGGTGGGGCGCCCCCATCAAAAAAAACAGAGCTCCTGGCAAAAATCGCCGAGGGGTCGGAGAGCGGGTACGATCTCTTCGTTCTGGCCAAGGCAAAGCAACAGGCGCAACAGGCCGTTCTTGATAACCCGACGACGAAGACGCTGGCGACGCTGGATAAGGCGTCAAAAGCCCTCGAGCATGCCGTCGCGATGCAAAAAGTTCTCAAGGGGGTTCCTGAAGTTCTGTCCTACCTTGAGCAGAACGGGCGCGTCGCGAAGAAGACCAAGCTTTATACTGATATCAAAAAGGGGTTGCTCAAAAAAACTGGCGAATCCTTCGCGGTTCACGACGTTGACCTGTATATGATGTCGCTGCCAATGGCGACGACACCTAAAGAGGCCTTTGACGCTGCGGCCGAGCGCCAGCGCCGGAAGGAAGAGGCCGACATCCGGAAAGCGGAAGCGCAGGCAGCGAGCGAAGAGTTTAACCTTGCTATCAAACAGGGGGAGTATGTCCCCAGGAGCGAAGTGGATGTGGCTCTCGCTGCAAGGGCCATGGTGCTGTCTTCCGGCCTCCGGTCTGCCTTTGAGTCAAAGGCCCTTGATTACATTGAGCTCGTCCATGGGGACCCCAAAACCGCGGCGAGCCTGATTGACGCTCTGGCCGGTACTCTCGATCAGGCCCTGAACGAATTCTCGACCGGTGTTGAGCGCTCTGTGGACTTCATAAAGGAGGGAACGGGTGAATCTTCCAGCATGGATGCCTAAGGAGACGGCCGAAGCCGTCAGAGTATATGTGCAGGCGCACCCTGAGCCGTACACTTTCTCTTTCAATAGGGGTGAAAAGAAGGTGTTCCACAAACGCCAGCCTGTCGCCGTCTCGCTATGGGCAGAGAAGCACCGCGTCCTCACCATGTCGTCGGTCCCCGGCCGGTGGAAGAATATCTTCACTCCCTACCTTCGGGGGATCATGGATACGATGGGCACTAAGGGCGTTGAGACGGTCATCATATGTAAGTCCCCACAGGCTGGTGGCTCAGAGGCCAGCCACAATTTTGTTGGGTATTGTATTGATAGGGCCCCCGGGCCGGTCATGTACGTCTTCCCGGATGAGCTGACCGCCAGAGAAAATGCGCATGACCGCATCATCCCGATGATTAAGTCCTCTCCGAGATTGCGGGAGTATCTGTCGGACCTCGACGACGACACGTCAAGTATCCGTATAACGCTGGTCCATATGCCAATTTATCTGGCGTGGTCGGGTTCTGTCTCCAGACTCGGCAATAAGCCGGTACGGACGCTCGTTTTGGACGAACTCGATAAATACCAGAACGGGAAAAGGGAGGCGTCGGCTGAGAACCTCGCGGAGAAGCGCACCACCACATGGCGCAGCCAGCGGAAGATAATCAAGATATCGACGCCAACCACGGAGAACGGCCCCATCTGGACGGCATTCACCAAAGAAGCTAACTGCCGGATGTACTACTGGGTGAAGTGCCCACATTGTGGCTTTATGCAGGTCATGGTGCCGGAGAATCTCACATGGCCCCGCAAGGGGGAGGGGGACGAGCCTCCAGCCGAGAAAGTCATGCAGGACAAGTCGGCGGGCTATGTTTGCTCATCCTGCGGTGCTGTATGGAGCGACGCAGACAGAGACCTGGCTGTGAGGGCCGGAGAGTGGAGGGAGGAAGTGACTGGGGAAAAGCTTAGGGATTATGTCCGTGTCCACCACCCCGTGAAGGTCGGTTTCCACATCACGGCCCTGATGAGTTACTTTGTCTCCCTGTCTGAGACGGCGAGGAGCGCTATTCTGGCGAAGTCCGGAGATCTTGCGGCACTCAAGGACTACAACACCCAGTACCTGGCTATCCCGTGGAAGGAGCCCAAAAAGGACAGGCGGTCCCGCCGTAAGGTGCTCCGGCTCTGCGATGACAGGCCGAGGGGGCTTGTTCCGTCTCCCCTTCCTGAAACGCCAGACACCCCCCGTATCTCATGCCTGCTGGCGGGGATTGATACCCAGAAAGACGACTTCCGTTACGTAGTGCGTGCTTTTGGCTACGGTCCGGAAGAGGAAAGCTGGCTCATCGAGTGCGGCGCGCTGAAGACTTTTGAAGAGATAGAAGAGAAAATTCTGGCAAGAACTTTTGTCGACGCTAGGGGGACGTCGTACCGCGTGCATGCGGTCATGATGGACGCAATGGGCAGCCGCACGGCAGAAGTGTACCGGTTCGCACATGAGCACCGCGGCATAGTGTACCCCTGGCAGGGCAAGCGGAGCATGTCTACGCCATGGGCTCCGACCAACCTCGAGTTCTACCCGGGGCTCAAGGGCCAGCAGGTCCGCATTACTGGCGGACTTATCCTCTACCGTTGCGACACGACTTTTTTTAAGTCGGCTCTGGCCCACAAGCTGGAGCTTACGACTGTCGACCCCGGGGCTTTTCATCTCCATGAGAACACGAACAACATCCTGAAGCAGTACGCCGAAGAAATGAGTGCGGAAGAGTGGGACTACGAGAAGAATGCGTGGGTCACGGTTTCAGATCATGCGGACAACCACTTTTGGGACTGTGAGACGATGATCCAGGCCCTGGCGTATATCCGTGGGGTGCGGAATATCCCTCTCCCGGGGACGCAGATTGAGCCGCCGAAGCGGCAGAGGCCAGTGCCCAGAGCTATGCATCGGCATGTGGGGAGGTACTAATGGGGCTCTACGACCTGTGCGACCGTCTCAATTGGGTGCAGGCCTGCCGTTTTTTGAAATGCTCGAAATCGGCATTCTTCCGCGACGTGAAGCGGGGCCTCATCCCGTCCTATGGAGTGGGAACGAGGAACCGTTTTTATCTGAAGAGCGATCTCCGCCGGTATCTGGAGAAAAAAATGGGCGAAATGTAATTTTTATTCCCAGTATTCCCACCTGCGGTTGATTTTATTTAAAATGACATGCCAATATGAACGCATGATATACACCGAAGCAGAGCTGCAAGAAGCTATAGGTCAGTGGAAAACGGCGCTCTCGCTATGCGCGACGGGAAAGTCGTACCAGATCGACGGGCGTACTCTTACCCGCTATGACCTTCCGGCTATCAGGGTGCATCTTACGTGGCTTCAGTCGCAGCTTGACGCTGTGACCGGACGCAGAATCACCTGTGTCCGCCCTATGATTAGGAGATAATTAAGTGCAGCCGGCTTACTTTTCTTCCAGAGTGGCGCGGCCGTCACATGATGCCGGCGCCAGACGCGGCCCATTCGCCGAGTGGTACGGGCCGCAGCTCTCTTCCGAATGGAGCGCTGCGCGCGAGCGCGTCCTTATGCAGCGCAGGTCCGCGGATCTTGCGGCCAACGACTGGATCGCTGTCTCCGCGGTCAACGCTATCGTCCAGAACGCCGTTGGAACTGGTCTTAAGCCGTCTTCCTGTATCCCCGCATCCCGCCTTGGCGTGTCTCCTGAGGAGGCTGCCGCGCTTGGTGAGAATATGGAGTGGCTGTGGGACAAGTGGTCCAGGCATGCCGATGTCACCGGACAGCGGACTTTCGAGGACCTCCAGACCTCAGCGCTTCGATCTATCCTCGTTATGGGGGAGGCGATCCATCTTCCGGTCATGACAGACCACGAAGGCATTGCCCTGGCAATTCAGCCAATTGCTCCCGGGCGTCTGCGCACTCCCGCTCTTTTTGTTTCGGATCCTGCCGTTCGTGACGGTATCCGTTTTGATGCGGCCGGCCGTCCGCAGACGTACTACATCGCCTGTCCGGACATGGATTCGCAGACGATGCTCTCTGACAGCGACACTTCCTGCCGGTTCCTCGCCCTTCCGGCGAATATCCTTCATCGCGCGGGGGTTTTTCATCTTTTCCGCCATGAGATGGATGAGCAGACTCGCGGCCTGCCCGTCTTCGCTCCGTCTGCTTCCCTTTTCCGCCTTCTGGACGACAGCCTCCACTACGAGCTCCTCGCCCAGGCGATGGCGTCGAAATTCCCGATTTTCATTACACGGGAAGACAGGTCCCCAGAGGCTATGGCCGCAGAAGGAATTTACCCTGGGCAGGAGCAGGAAGAACAGCCCGTGTACTACACGGACACTGACGGCCCCCAGTTTATGTACGGTAATGCGGGAGAGAAGCCAGAGGTGCTCAAGAACGAGCGCCCCTCGCCGAACTTTCTCGCTTTTACCAAGACGATCCTTAACGGTGTGGCGTCTTCATGCGGTATCCCCTACATCGCACTGACGAACGATTTTTCCGAGACGAACTATTCCTCTGCCCGTGCGGCCATGAACGAAGCATGGCGCACATATAGCTGGTGGCGCCAGTATCTCTCCGAAGCCTACTGCCAGCCCGTATGGGATATGGTGATGGAGGAAGCATGGCTGACCGGTGAGCTTCAGCTTCCCGCCGGCATGGATTTTTATAAGAACCGCTATCTGCTCTGCTCCTGCACGTGGACAGGCCCGGCCCGCGGATACGTCGACCCCGTAAAGGAAGTCCAGGCAAATATCCTTGCTATCAATAGCCATCTGATGACGCGGCGCGAGGCTATGGCCGCGGCCGGCCGGGACTATGACGACGAGCTCCCCACAATGAAGAGAGAAGAACAGGATTTCAGGAATGAAACAAAGAAATAAAACCTCTGCCATGAATGGCTTGTATTGGTGCCTTGATGAGAGGTGTGCTGGGGATGTCATCGACCGCCTCATGGATGGCGCGGACATTCCACCGGATACCGGGGCGAGGGCGGCTGATGCAGGGGAAGCCCCACATACAGGCCTCCCTGTTACTATGTCCGACGGGCATGTGGCCGTGGTGAGCATCGACGGGCCGCTGACACGTTCCACCGTGTACTCGTGGTGGAGCGGTGACGCTCTCTCTGTAGGATATGACACCCTGACGCATACAGTTCAGGGGCTCATGGATAACCCCGATGTTCGGGGAATAGTTCTTGATTTTAACTCCCCCGGCGGGGCTGTGGCTGGAGTGCAGGAGTGTGCCGACTTCATCGCGCGGTGCGCGGACAGAAAGCCCATAGCCGCAGTGACTAACTCTCTTTGTGCTTCTGCCGCCTACTGGCTCGCGTCAGCTACAGGCCGTGTCTACGCCACCGAGACTGCGGAAGTGGGGTCAATCGGCGTCGTCATGCAGCTCGTTGACGCGAGGAAAGCCGCAGAGAAAAACGGCTACACCGTCACTGTGATGCACGCCGGGAAGTTCAAGGCAGCGGGAAGCGCCTTCGAGGAGCTTTCCGAAGAGGCAAGGTCATATTTTCAGCAGCAGCTTGATTCGCTGCACTCAATTTTCCGTTCTGCGGTGGCCTCGCACATGGATGTGCAGGGTGACGCCTCCGAGTGGGGCGACGCGCAGATTTTCCTCGGCAGAGATGCCGTAACTCATGGCCTTGTGACCGCCGTTGTTGGCAGCAGGGACGAGGCCGTTCGTCTTACAGAGGAGGACACCATGGCAGAAATAACCATGGAAAGACTCATGGCGGAGGCGCCGGCTCTCGCCGACCAGCTCCGCGCCGAAGGGGCCGCAAGCGTGAAGGCCCCCACTTTCACTGATTTTATGGCCGTTGCCGCTCCGTTCGTCGGAGTTGATGGCAAGAAGGCCCTCGAGGAGTTCTACGGTAAGTGCACTGCGGCGGGTATGACCATGGAGCAGATGGCCGCCATGGCGCCGATGGCCGCCCCGAAGGCTAAAGACGCTGGGGCAGACCTTAAAGCTGAAATTCTCGCTGCACTGAAGAGATCCACCCCGGCTGCTTCTTTTACTTCTGCGCCTGTCGAAGCTCCTGCCGGAAAGACTGCCCGCGATTATCTGATGGAAGCCGCCGAGAAGATCGGCAAGGAGTAGCCCTATGGCCGCTAAGTATACTGCCACATCCGAGACGCTCGGCGTCTCCGTTTCTGACATTATTGTGTTTGAGCTCAACCCCGTTCTTACCAGAAAGGAAGCCACCGTTTCCGGAGCTACTGCCCCGGGTGCCGTCGTGACCGTGAAGGCCGCATCGGAAGGGGTGTCTGCCCTGTATGGCGTCGCTATCTCGGCTACATCCGGGAAAGGGGTTGTCTCTGCCGTTGTCCGCGGCGCGGTCGTGCAAAAGTCTGCCGTGACCGGCCTTACCGCTGCTATTGAAGCCGCCCTCGAGGTGCAGGGCGTTCAGCTCATCTAAAGGAGATAAAAATATGGCTTCTCTTACTCTCGACGGCTTCTCCTGTGAGGACCTGACCGCCGCTGTAAATAAAATACCTTCTATGCCCACTCTTCTTGGGCAGTTCTTCGAAACGCAGTCTACCAGCACCACCACCGTGGCGGTAGATGTCGAAAATTCCCATCTGAAGCTCATCCCCGACACCAGGCGTGGAACGGCCGGCACAATCCCCACCCAGAATACACGGTCGGTGAGACATATCCCGACCCTGCATTTGCAGCAGATTGACTCTATTACGCCCGAGGACGTGCAGAATGTGCGCGCCTTCGGTTCTACCGAGCCCGAAACCGTCGCCGCCCGCATCACGAGGAAGCAGCTTGCCATGCGCCGCAACATCGAGGCGACCCTTGAGTACCACCGCCTCGGGGCGATCAAGGGCAAGATCCTCGATGCCGACGGTTCCACGGAGCTCCTGGATATCTTTAATACCTTCGGCGTGCAGGCGCCGGCCGACATCAGTATCACTTTCCCGACTTCCACGGGCTCTAAGACTAACCCCGTTCTCGCCGGCATCATGAAGGCCGCCGATGTCGTCGACACGGCTATGGGCGGCTCCCCTTACACCGGCATTCACGCCATATGTGGCGCCACCTTCTGGGATATGCTCATCGGCAATCCCTATACCAGTGAAGCATATATCAACTTCACTGCCCGTCAGGACGCCCTCAGCGGAAACACCTTCCTTGCCGGCTTTACTTATGGCGGCGTCACCTTCCACCGCTACAGTCAGACTATTGCCGGCCAGACCACGGTTGGCGCCTCTGAGTGCCATGTCTTCCCTGTCGGTCCCGGTATCTTCTCGACCGTGTACGCTCCTGCTGACTACATGGAGACCGTCAACACGGACGGAATCCCCTTCTACTCCAAAATTGAGGAGCGCCCCTTCGGCAAGGGTTACGACCTCGAGGTGCAGAGCAACCCTATCTGTATCTGCACCTTCCCCGAATCCCTCGTTAAGCTCACCGCGGCTTAGTGGGTGCCGCCTCCGGGGCCGTCTGACTTTCTCCCGGGCGGCTCCGGAGATTAGGAGGGCAGGATGATCATTCTAAGATGGCTGGCCGCCGTGTCCGTCGGGCTGGCGCTCCTGTTTGTCGGGTTATTGATAAAACAGAACAGGGCTCTAAGCGAACAAAACCAGAACCTGCGGCTGCAGGTGGAACAACTCGCCATTCAGCGGCAGGCGTCAGATTCTGCCATGGCCGCAGCATCCAGGGCAAAACAGGAAGCGGGAAAAATTAACGGGGAAAAAGAGGAACAAATCAATGAAGCCAGCCGGGATAATCCAGATTTTTATGATCAGCTGCTCCCTGAGTCTGTGCTGCGCCTGCTCCGCCAGGACGGCACGTCCGGTGGTGCAGTTCACCCCTCCGGAAGAACTGCTCATGGACACTGAAGTCCCTTCCCGGGACGGGGCCGCTACGGTAGGTGATCTTGTCAGGCTTCTTGTTCGGGATGAAGCGGCTATCAGACAATGCAACGCGGACAAACTCGGTCTGCGGGAATACACAGCGCGCGTCAACGGGGGTTCAGATGAATGACCCTCTGTGGGGCGCGGCATTCCGCGATGCTGTCGGGCACTTCGTTAGTGTGTTGCCCGGAGGCGCGGCGTTTGCTTCCGGCGTTTCTGCCGTCTGCGTGTTCGCCGGTATAGACGTCGGACTGCTCTGGATCTGCTTCACGACATTGACCCTCGATATCGTGACAAGAATTTTCTGCATCCATAGATCAGGGCGCCCCATGTGCCGGCGACTGCAGCAGAGCCTCCCGCGATACATCTTCTATCTGGTCTTCGTGTCTATGGGGTGCACAGCGCAGTACGCCGCTGATCATGTCCTCCCTATCCACGTCCCTTTTGGAGATTTAACCCTCTCCTTCCTCATTTTCGCGGATCTGAGCTCCATCGTCGGGCACCTTGTCTATCTGGGCGTCCCTGTCCCCAGAATAGTAAAAAAAATGGTTGTCGGCGGGCGCCGCAAAATCGAGAAAACCGTCTCTGATGCCGTGGATACGGAGAAAGACGATGAGCGTTAACTTCAAGGACGCGCTGGCCCATGATGTCAGCGCTGTGTTCCTCAATCCCGACGAGTTCGGGGAAGAGGTCAGTATCGACGGACTCACAGTGACGGCAGTGAAGGGGGATACATTCTCCTTTGCCGCCAGGAGCGCCACATCCAGCTCTACGTCGTCAGGGTTCACGGGGGACGCCATGCAGCCGGAACTTCCCCTGTGCGACCTTGTGCTGCACGTGCGCACGGAAGATATCCCCGATAACATCGTCTCTGGCGGTGTCGTGACTGTGGACGGAACACAGTACTTTGTTGCTGAACGCCATGATGGCCTCGGGGGGTTGACCCGTCTTGATCTGGCAAGGAGCGGCTTCTGATGGGGATGACCGTTAAAATTTCTGCCGGCGGCATCGAGCTTGACGCCGCTCTCCGCGGCCTCTTCCGGTCAGCTCCGGAGCAGGCGATGAAGACCCTGCGCATGGCCGCGACCGACTCCGGGCGCCGCATAGGGAACAAGGGCCGATCCATCGCGAATAAGCGTTATGCCTACGCAGACCGCAGAAGGGCTAAACAGCTGCGCTTCGACCTCGATTTCGTGAAGGCAGGAGACAAGTTCGCCGCGGTGGCGAAGTTCTCAGGCCGCCCGGGCGTGCCGCTCTCCGCTTTCGTCACATCTCCCAGGAAGGCCCCTATGGTCTGGGCGGGTGTCCCGAACGCCAGAAGGCGGCCGAAGGGTGGCGTGCGTATCCGTATTCTGAAGGGTGGCCCCGTCAGGCAGAGATACCGTTCCGGCGGCGCTTCTGTCTTCTGGGCCCGTGCAGGGGCGGGGGCCATCCTGGCACACCGGAATAAAACGGGGCGTCTGGCTGGCACCGGTCTTCAGGGCCCGTCGCCCATTCAGGCCATCCAGAAGACGGAAAACTCACAATTTCTGGAACAGTACGGCTTCGAGACCATGGCCAAACGCCTGGCACATCAGATTGATCGCATGATTGACCGAATCCTGGGGGCGAAATGACAGAAAACCATCTGCTCCGCACACTCCGCCTCTGGCTCGCCGGTGAGGTGAAGGGCTTTAGGCTTCCGGATACGTCCGGGGAGGAGAAACCCGTCCAGATCATCAACGGCTGGCTGCCCCCCAAGAAGAGCGCGGCCGGAGAGGACTGGCCCTTCATTGTCGTGCGGCCAGTGTCCGGCTCATGCAGCGACGGCCGCAACTCCGTAACGGTGCAGCTCGCATGCGGCGTCCTCACTGATGGGACGCAGGATGAGCATGAGCGGCTTATTAACCTTGTCCGGCATACCCTGAACGCCCTTGCCGGGCTTCCCGACGCCATGCTGGAGCACCGGTACCAGCTGGAGTCTCCCATCACCTGGGAGATGTCAGACGAGCAGCCGTATCCGGCATGGCTCGCCGTAATCACTACTGTCTGGGATTTCGCCGGCATCACGGCGCCCCATGAGATGGAGGCAAAGACATTTGGCTACTTCGACTGATTCTCTAATCTATATCGGGCCTACGCTCACGGCGCGCGGCCTGACCCAGTACACTGTTTATCGCGGGTGGCTGCCGGACTATGTGTCCGCGCTCATGCAGGGGCACCCCTGCCTGCGGTCTCTGATCATCCCGGTTGGTGATCTGGTGCGCGCCCGCGGCGAACTGGCGCAGAAAGGCTCTCTCAGGCACACCATGTACCAGAGAGCCCTCACGGAACTTCGCAGCAAGGAGGCTTAGTTATGCCATATAAACACGGAATCTTTGTCCAGGAGCAGGCAACAAGTATCCTGCCTCCTGTAAATGTGGATGCTGGTATCCCTATGATTGTGGGCACCGCTCCTGTGGGCATGGTGGACGAGAAAAACGTCAACACGCCCGTCCTCTGCCACACCTACGCTGAGGCAGTCGCGGCGTTCGGGTTCGTCCCCGCAGAGACGGATGGGGCCGTAAGACGCTTCCGGTACAGCATCTGCGAGGCTACGTACACTACCTTTGCCCTGTACGGGGTGGCTCCAATTATCATTGTGAATGTTCTTGACCCCGCGAAGCACCGCAAGGACGCCAAGGCTACGACCGTGACCATTGACGCCACTTCTGGCTCGGCGGTTATCGGGGAATCCGGGGTCATCGAGTCTTCCGTCAAAATATCAAAGACGGATGGCGAAAGCACGGTGACATACACGGCCGGAACAGACTACGAGCTGGCCTATACCGATGACGGCTATCTTGTCGTGTCCAGTCTTACGGACACGGAAGGGAAGATGAAGCTGCCTACGGGCAGCGAGCTTACCTTCTCGGCTGCCGTGACCGACCCCAGCGCGGTTACGGCTGATGACATAATCGGTGGCGTCAATGCGGCAGGGAACAAGAGCGGCTGGGAGCTTATAGATGATGTCTTCCCGAAGTTCCGGGTTGTCCCCGGTACGCTTATCGCTCCCGGCTTCTCCGGCAACTCTGCGGTGGCTGCCGTTATGGCCGCGAAGGCCGCTTCTATTAATGGCCTCTTCAAAGCTGTTTCCATTGTGGATGTCCCCACAGACGAGGCGAAGCAGTACTCCGCGGTCCCCTCCTGGAAAAACAACGAGAACATCGTCTCTACACATCAGGTAGCGTGCTGGCCCTGTCTGGCTCTGGACGGGACGGTTTACAGCTTCTCTTCTCATCTCGCCCCGCTGATGGCCCGGACCGACAGCCGGAATAACGACGTGCCTTACGTATCCCCCTCCAACCAGAACCTGCAGTGTGACGCGACTGTAGCCAAAGACGGCACAGAAATCTGGATGAACAACACGACAAGCTCGTATCTGAACGGGCAGGGCATCGTGACCGCGCAAAACTTTATCGGCGGATGGGTGGCGTGGGGCAACCGTACTGCCTGCTATCCGTCCAATACGGACACGAAGGATGCCTTTATTCCGATCCGCAGGATGTTCAACTGGATTGGGAACACGATTGTGGAGACCTACTGGTCCTCGGTCGATTTTCCCATCAACCGGCGCGGCATAGAGCGCATTGTGGATAGCGTCAATATCTGGCTGAACGGCCTAGCCGCCCGTCAGTATATCCTCGGCGGCCGTGTCGAGTTCCTCGAGGACGAGAACCCGACGACATCACTTCTCGACGGCATTATCACCTTCCATCTTTATGTGACCCCGCCCGCTCCGGCGAGGGAAATTAACTTTGTCCTCGAATACGACGTCAACTACCTGTCCACTCTTTTTGAGTAGGAGATAAAAAAATGGCTAAGTCTGTGAATACAATTTCTGAGAAGCTGACGGCCTTCCGCGTCTATAGCGACTCCAACGACTACCTCGGCATCGCCACTGTGGACCTTCCTGAGATTACGGCGATGAGTGATACCGTCTCCGGTGCAGGCATTGCCGGCGAGGTGGAGACACCCGTCATTGGCCACTATCAGTCTATGACCGTGACGCTGCACTGGCGTGTCATCGAGGGCGATATCTCCGGTCTGTCTTCGCCGAAGTCTCATAATCTTGAGATTCGCGGCTCCCAGCAGAGATATGACGCCTCTACTGGCACATACTCCACCCAGCCGGTTAAAATGGTTATCCGTGGTACCCCGAAGAGCATTTCCCTCGGCTCTTTTGAGCCCGGGTCTTCTACGGATACTACGACGGAACTTGAAATCACCTACCTCAAGATCACTGTCGGCGGCGATGACTTCTGTGAAATCGACAAATACAACTACATTGCCAGCTTCGGCGGTTCTGACACGCTGGCCAGCGTGCGTAACGATCTCGGCATCGCCTAGTGGAGGAGAAAATATGAAGTTTACTTTTGACAAGCCGTTCGATTTCGAGGGCAAAAAGTATGAATTTATCGATATGAAGTTTGAAACCATGACCGGCGCCGACTTTGTGAAGGTCAAGAAGGGCTGGGCGAAGGAGGGTAACTTCGCTGCCGTCCCGGCTGCCGACTGCGAGTTCTGTATGCGGTTTGCCGCCATGGCCGCGAAGCTCCCCCTTGAGTTCTTCGAGGCTCTCCCCGTGCACGAGTACAACAAACTCTACACGGCGGTATTCAATTTTTTAATGGCATAGGCCTCTCTGTCACAGAACCGTGCCGGCAGCTCAGGAGCGTCGCTCTTGCGCTTGCCGACGCGGGGACAGGGGCCTCATGCCTCGACTGGATGGGCGTACCGCTGGAGGACCTCAGCGCCTGGGTTGAGTCAGTAGCTGACCGCCAGAAAGAACTGGAGCGCAGGGAGAAAAGAAAAAATGGCAGGTAAAGTTTACGAGATAGCCTTTCAGCTGGCCGGCCGGCTCGCGTCATCTTTCTCTGGCTCGTTCCGTGCGGCGAATTCCGCAATGGCAGGGCTCGCCCGCGGTCAGAAACAGTTGGCTTCGTCCACGCAGCAGGCGACGGCCGCGTGGAACCGTCAGGCTGAGGCAACGACCAAAGCCACGGCGGCCATGGCGAAATTGGATGCGCAGAGCAAGGCTCATGCCCGTCTGTCCGGCGCAAAGGCCCAGGTGTCAAAAAACGCCGGGGCCGCCACCGCCACAGGCGCGGCCATAGGGGGCGGAACGGTCTACGCCGTCAAGTCCGCTATACAGTTTGAGAGCGCCATGGCGGACGTAGCCAAGACGGTTGACGGAGCAAGAACCGCAGACGGCAAGCTCACCCAGAAGTACTACGACCTTAATGATGCAGTGCTTCGTCTGGGTACAAAGCTCCCGCTTGCCCATGAGAAGCTTGCCAGCATCATGGCGGCCGCAGGACAGATCGGCATATCTGATGAGAAGCAGATGGAGAAGTTCACCGAGATGACGGCGCAGATGGCAGTTTCCTTCGGTATATCCACCGACGCCGCGGCCGCCTCCATCGGTGGTTTTCAGGCCGCTCTGCATTTGAGTCTTGATGGTACCCGCGAGGTGCTCGATCTGATAAATCAGTTCGCCAACACAACTTCAGCGACGGAAGCGGACATTTCCAACGTGGTGAACCGTGTTGGAGCACTTGGTGCAGTGAATGGCGTTACTGCCAAGTCGGTGACGGCCCTTGCCGCCACTCTGGTAGCGATGAAGATACCTTCGGAAGTTGCGGCAACTGGTATTCAGAACCTGATGCTGGGGTTAACCGCTGGCAGTTCAGCCACTAAGTCGCAGGCTGCGGCGTTTGCAAAGCTTGGCCTTAGCGCCACAGGTCTTGCCAAGCGTATGCAGAAAGACGCCAACGGCGCCATACTCGATGTCCTGAAGCGCATTCGCAAGCTTCCCAAATACGAGCAGGCTGCCACACTGACTAATATTTTCGGGAAGGAGAGCATCAAAGCCATTGCCCCTCTGCTTACCCAGCTTGATCTTGTGGAAAAGAACCTCAAGCTGGCCAGCGACCCCAGCCAGTACATGGGGGCCATGGAAAAGGAGTTCAAGAACCGCACCCAGACCACCGAGGCTTCCGTGCAGCTCATGATGAATTCTCTGAATGCGGCGGCAATTTCCCTTGGGTCTGTCCTTCTTCCTGTCCTGAACCAGATCATTGCTAAGGTTTCCCCGCTTGTGGAGCGATTCGTACAGTGGGCAAAAACCAACCAGCCGCTTGTTCAGACTATTATGATGGTGGGAGCAGGAATCGGCGCGCTCGCTGCTGCGGCTATTCCGACTGTCATAGCTTTCAAGACACTTGCCTTTGTCGTGGGGGCTGTGAAGGTGGCTTTCGCGGCTTTCAACGTCGTCATAACCATGAACCCCATCGGACTCATCACTGTAGCCGTAGGTGCTCTTGTTGGTGGATTAATCTACCTGTGGCACACATCCGAAGGTTTCCGCAACTTCTTCATCGGGATGTGGGATAGCATTACGGCAGCTGTGTCCAGAGGCTGGGGTATCGTCTCGGCCCTCTTTGAGGCCATGGGCAACTCAATATCTCAGTCGGTCTCTGCGAGGGGGACTGAAATCATCTCGGCCATCATTACCGCTTCCACGGCTGCCGCGCAGACAATCCAGACCATATGGGAAGGCGTCAAAACGTTTTTTTCTGACCTCTGGGGTTCAATCACATCCGGGTTCACCGGCATGGTGAACGGCATCATCTCCGGCATTAACCGGATTGTCTCCGGCCTGAATTCCCTTTGTTCATTCAAGGTGCCCGACTGGGTACCCGGTATTGGAGGGAAGGGCTTTCAGGCGAAGATCCCAGAAGTCCCGAAGATGGCCACAGGCGGCGTCGTCACAGACCCGACCTTAGCGCTCTTGGGCGAGGGGGCCAGCCCGGAAGCCGTTGTGCCGCTGGATCGGCTCTCTTCTTTTCTTGGCAGTTCTTCCGGAGGTGTGGGAGGCATCACCATCTCCTTTTCTCCTGTCATTAACATGGCTGGCGGTTCCGCTTCGTCTGACCCATACGCGGAAGTCCGCAGGGGGCTGTCTGCCGGCGCGGAAGACCTGAAGAAGCAGCTGGAGCGCGTCCTCGCTGACCAGCGGCGGTTGTCTTACTCGTAGGGAGGGGAGATTATGACTACTGTGACGCGATATGGCGAAACATGGGACATGATATCTAAGCGGGTGTACGGAGATGAGCACTGGGTGCACCGACTCATCGACGCCAACTGGCTCCTGCGAGATACACGGATTTTCTCTGCCGGAGTAAAACTTGTCGTTCCCGACCTGCCGGAAGGCGCCGTCGTGGCGTCTACGCTTCCTCCCTGGAAGAGGGGTTAACGCATGGCCGCTGGCATCCGGACAACCAGACTGAAGGTGTTCATCGCAGAGAAGGACGCCACCAAGCAGGTTGAGCAGGACCTTCTCAGCTTCGCTTATACCGACAAAGAGACCGATGAAGCAGAAGAAGTTTCCATTACCCTTAAGGACGAGAAGGGGAAGTGGCGCTCCTCGTGGGCGCCGGATCCAAATGCGAAGCTGACTGCCTCAATCACCTCTCTTCTGGATGGGGTTGTCATCGGTGAACTCCCCTGCGGCCAGTTCCACGTTGACTCAAGGCGGGTGGCCGGAGCTCCTGGTGTGTATGAGCTCAGAGCTACGTCTATCCCCCCGGGAAGCCCCATCAGGCGAAAAGTCAAAGAGCGCACATTCAAGCAGCAGACAGTGAAGCAGATTGCCCAGACGATAGCCTCGGACAACTCGCTCACGCTCTACTGGGACTGCGCCGATGACGTGGGGGCTGAGCCGCGGGAGCAGATAGACCAGAAGAGAGAGTCCGACCTCGTTTTCCTGCAGAAGCTTTGCAAGGAAGAGGGCGCTAATCTCAAGCTCTCGGACAACAAGCTGATTATTTTTGATCAGAAGAGCTATGAGAAGAAGCCGCCAGTAGCGACCATCACGCTGGGTGCATCCAATGTCTTAAGCTGGGAGTTCGCCCAGGAAATGCACGATGCATACAAGAGCGTGACCGTGACCTATCGTGACCCCGCAAAAAAGGTGAAAGGCCGCGCGGCGCAGAAGACAAAGAAGAAGTCCACAGCTTCTTCCGGTTCCTTCTGGGGGTAGTGCCATGGCATACACATCTTTTTGGGATACCGAGAAAAAGAAAAAGTCTTCTAAGAAGAAGGCCCAGTCCGGCAAAACGAAGGCCAAGCAGAACCAGGCCGTCCTGTCGTACACCTATGTTGATCCGAACGCCCCGGATGACGCACAGGAGTTCGAGCTCAAAAAGCGGGTTAAATCGCAGGCCGAGGCTGAGAGACTGGCGAAGGCGAAGCTTCGGGAGCTCAACGCAAAAGTAATGACCGGGCAGGTCACACTTGTAGGCGACCCGTCAATCGCGGCGGGCGTCGTCATAGCCGTAAAAGGCTTTGGCTCGTTCGACGGTAATTTCATCGTGGAGGAGGCTAGACACAGCGTCTCTTCTTCCGGATACACTACGGAGCTGAGGCTTCGCCGGGTAAACACGGAGTACTGATATGAGGCTCGACTTCAAACAGGACGACAACGGGGATAACGCCCTCTCAATGGTCATCAGGGTAGGCGAGGTAACCAGCGTTGACGCGGCCTCGCATAAGGCGGCGGTCACATTCGACGATGACGACGGCCAAACATCGGGCATGCTGCCGGTTATCATCCCGAACAGCCTTGAGAACCACGACCACTGCCTCCCGGATATCGGGGAAGACGTCCTCTGTATTTTTCTGCCTACCGGGACGGAAGAGGGGTTCATCCTGGGGAGTTTCTATGCGGGGAATGTGACGACGCCGGAGTCGTCAGCCGACGTCCGCGCTGTGACGTTTAAAGACGGCACCCGCCTTGCCTACGACCGGAGCGGCCACAAGCTGACTGCCGCGGTGAATGGTGATATAGAAATTTCAGCGTCAGGGAATATCAGGGCGACGTCAAGCGGCACCATAGAACTGCAGGCCGCGGGCTCTATCGCAATCCGGAGCGGCGGCAATGTGACCATCACCGGCACGAACCTGACACTCGGACAATAAACGGAGAAAAGCCTATGGCATTTAAAGCAATCACCCGCATAGGCGACCTTGAAGAGTCGCATGACGGCTGCCCCGAGTCGCGTCTTGTCGAGGGGGACCACCGTATAACCATTTTCGGCCAGCCCGTCGGCCGCATCGGGGACCATTACGAGGCTCACAGCTCCTCGCAGGAAAACGAGCATCGGGACTACATCAAAGAGGGTATCGATGCCGTGAAGGCCTGGGGCATTCCCATAGCAACCGTCGGCTGCCTGGTCTCCACGGATGGCCACGGGGAAGACACGCACGTCCTGACCGGCGAGAACCGCTGCTCCGTTAGCACGAACTGGAGCAAAGAGAATGGATATGAAAACGGCTTCATGGCGAACCGTGACCGGATAGAGGCGTTTAGACCAAACGAGACAGATAAAACCATTCTCTGCCTGCCGGATATTTGCGATGCAGAGGCGACCAGAAGTGAGAACGCAGATACAGCCCAAGGGTGGCTGTATCTTAGGGACATGTTTGTGAAGTGGTTTTCCGGGTATGCACAGGCCAACGCTCTTGCGAGCCCTGACGCGTTTTTCGTAGATATTGAGTGGGCGATGAGGTCTGCCACCATCGCTAATGCCGTGCGGGAGGTGCGGGAGACGATCCTTTCTGAAAATGCAAAGAAAGCGATTTGTTCCAGGCTAAAGGCCTGCAATCTGATCGGGAACGATGAATCGGTTCTTTTTGATTTTATGCTGGTGGGGCAGAATAACTTCTGGAAATATCGTATCGAGAATCAGACACAGAAGTCTTCTGTTTGGGCTCTTTCTGAGGCTTGGCGTAGAGAGTGGCCTGTATTCATTACTTTAAGAGGATGCTCTATATATGGTTTAGTGCGGGGGACCATAAATTTACTTGAGGATGGAAGTCATCGGGTAACCGTAAGTTCTGCAGGAGCAATAATATATGACAAGTTTGCTTTTGATAACGAATCATTTGTTTTCAGGTATTTAGGCTCATGGAGTTGCGAAAATAAAAGTTTTTCTTACACGGTTATAGGTACAGATTTGTTTGATGAAGACTTTTTAAACTTCATGTCGAGATATAATTGCGGTAATGATTTTGTCGTGACGTCTGACGTCCATGTGTTTGATGATTTTAAAGGAGAGAGTTTCATGTATGAATAAATATAAAACAATTATAAAATGGAATGCGTTGTTCTTTTCTTTCCATTATATACCTTTTTTACTGATATGTTTTTTAGAATTCAATGACAGAGACTTGAATGGATTCCAATTCTTTTTGGCAGCAATAGACCACGCAACGCGTGAGACTTTAGAACTAAATTTCACTATCCTTTGGTGGCTACCATACCATGTAGTGCACGTGGTTGTTTTGGAAATGTGGCTGTTCAATGTTGTGAAGGCTCAGACTTTTATGAAAATTCTGACTTTTGCGACAGCTATTTTAGCCTCTGCTCCTATGGGTTTTGTGTTAGCGGTTCTCGGTGGGTAGCTTTTTAGGAGGAGGACACTCTGCATGGGAGTTTTCCTGTATGAAAGATAGCAAAAAAATAATAGGGTGGAATTTAGCTTTTTTTATATTTCACTATGGTCTTTTTTTGCTGATAGGTGTCTTAACATATGATCATGGCAACGCACTTAACTTGCATGAACCTCAGCTTTTTTTTAGTGCGCTTTGCTACACTATGCGTGAAACATTAGAAATAAACTTCACTGTTTCATGGTATATTCCGTACCATATTGTACACGTAGTTGTTTTAGAGATGTGGCTGTTCAACGTTGTGAAGGCTCAGACTTTTATGAAGGTACTGACTTTCGTAACAGCCATTTTGGCATCAGCCCCAATGAGCTTTGTTTTGGCGTTTTTGCGTTATCGTTACTTCTGAGAGGCTAGGAATATATGGGCATCCTCGGTACGCTTGGCGCAATCCCGTTCATCTGCTCGGACGGCATAGTGAACACCTTCAACAAATTTTCGTCGTCGTATGGAGAGTCGTTCGCCGAGCACAAAGTCATCGGCGGCGCCCCTGCTCTGGAGTGGACCGGCTCCAACAGCCGTGAATTCTCCCTCGATATGCGCCTCGATTCTTCCCTTGGCTCGGTTCCTTCTGCTGTCATTAAAGCACTCCAGCTGCTCATGAAGGCGCACAAGCCCATCCCGCTCCTCATCGGTCCGGCTTACTACGGAACCGTCGTTATTGAGTCATTGGATGTGGAGGACCAGTACTGGACCGGCCTTGGAGTTACGCAGGTCTGTGAGGTCTCTGTGAAGCTCAAAGGAGTAACGGATGGCTTCTTCTAGCACTTACCTTGTCGCCCCTGTTGCGGCCATCAATTTCTGCCCTGAAACGGTCGCGGAGGAAGTTGTGCAGAATGTGCGCACCATTGTTGCCACCATGGTTGGCACAGTTCCTCTCGACCGCGATTTCGGCTTTTCCTGGGAGGCCGTCGACCGTCCGCTTCCCGTGGCGCAGATGCTGGTGAAGTCCGCCGTATATGAGGCCGTGCAGAAGTACGAGCCCCGGGCCGTCATCGAAGATATTACGTGGAAGGACGAAGGAACAGCGGACACAATGGACGGGCTTCTGCATCCCCTCCTGACCATATCCCTTGCAGATGGGGTAGACGGGGACGCACCGACTGTGACCGAGCAGGAAGACACTATTGTGGACGCCGACGCCACCACGGCCGGAGGAATGGAGCTCTCCTGGGAGGCCGTTCAGCAGATGGTGCAGGAAGCTGTCGCTTCTGCCCTCGCCGCACAGGATGCAGGGGCGCAGGCCTCTGTCACAGCAGGCGAACTCAATGCCGCGCTCATTAAGCTCCGCGCGCGCATCGATAATATATATAAAAGCACCACAGCCACGCTGGACGACGTTCCGGCAGATACTTCCAAGGGCGGCCTTGTCGTGCTGAAGAAGGATGGAAAGTAATGGCAGGAGTGAAAGAAGCAATCCAGGCAATGGCCGATGCGGCCGTCGCGGTTGCCGAAGCGCAGTCAGTGCTGGGCGCCCTCTACGAAGTGCGCGATCGGATGGACGTCCAGAAGGCCCGAGTAGACCGCCTCTACAATTCTACCGTCACCACGCTGGATGCGATTAACCCCGGGGTGGTAGAGGCCGTCCTGCTCGACACAACATCTGAGGAGAACTCCTAATGGCTGAAACACTGCCTCGTTTCGGGCTGGCCGCCGTCCAGTTCATGACAACCAACGCGGATCAGATAGAATCCGGCATTATATCCCGCTACGAGAAGGCCTCCGGGCGCACTCTGGCTAGCGGTGACCCGGTGCGGCTTTTTCTCTTGTCCGTCGCCTCAGAGATATGCGCTCTGCGCGCCGAGGTGAATATCGCCGCCCAGAACAACCTTCTCTCTTATGCCAGAGGTGAGTACCTGGACGCGCTCGGCACGTACTTCGGCGTCACCAGACTTGCCGCCACGGCGGCCGTCTGCACGGTGCGGTTCAGGCTGTCTACCACGCTGGAGCAGCCGGTGACTATCCCCGCCGGGGCAAAGGTCACGAACGGCACCTATACCTTCACGACGGACAAGGAAATCATCATCGCCGCCGGTGATATGTACGCCGACGCGTCCGTCACATGCACCGAGACGGGGACTGCCGCTAATGGCCTTCTTGCCGGGCAGATATCCACCATGGTGGAGCCTATCCCCTATATATCCGAGGTCGCCAATACGGACACAACCGCTGACGGCGCCGACGAGGAAGACGACGCATCGCTGGCCGCGCGTATCCGCCTCGCGCCAAACGCCTTCTCTGTGGCCGGACCGTCCCGCGCGTATCAGTATCACGCATATACTGTGTCCCCGAGCATCATAGACGTATCAGTGGAATCTCCGACGCCTGGCGTGGTCAATGTGTATCTCCTCGCAAAGAGCGGGGCTATGCCGTCAGCCGAGCTCCTCCAGCAGGCGCAGGAGTATCTGTCAGGAGATAGCGTCCGACCGCTGACCGATGAAGTCCACGTTCTGGCTCCCGAGGCTGTCCACTACACGATCGTCGCCGACTACTACATCGCCTCCAGTGACCGCTCAGGAGCGGCGGCCATCCGGGCAGCCGTCACAACGGCCGTGGAGGAGTACCGCCAGTGGCAGAGCCTGCACATCGGCAGAGACATCAACCCCAACCAGCTGGTGAAGTACATCATCGCCGCAGGGGCGAGAAAGGTTGACCTGACAACGCTAACCCCCTCCACGGCAAAAGAACTGACCGCATCTCAGGTCGCGGTCTGTGACAGCGTTACGCTGACATACAGGGGCCTGTGCGATGAGTAAGGGCTTCGAGACTCTGGCTGATATCATCCCCGGGTCTATCGGGAATGACACACAGGTCAGGCACTGCATCTCTTCGATAGATCCGTATCTCCACGCCGTAGCGGAGGGGAAAGATCTCCCCGCCATATACAAGCGGCTCGGGGAACTCTCTTCTTCTCAGATGGACCATATGGCGGCGCAGATGGATGTAGACGTCTGGCGCACAGAGTGGAATGTGGACCGCAAGCGCTCAATGCTCATCGCCTCGTATGACATCAAGAGGCATGCCGGCACAGTACAGGCCGTGCGCGACGTCCTGGCATCCATGGGTGCGGCTCTGCAGCTGACGGAGTGGTGGCAGCTGTCGCCGAAGGGGACGCCGCACACATTCACAGTCACGGCCGTAGCGGCCGGTTCATCCGGTAACGGCGGACTGACAGCCGAAGAGCAGCAGGACCTTATCCTCGGCATCGACAGGGCAAAGCCGGTGCGGTCGCACTATGAGCTCATCATCCAGACGGCCCACAAGGGCGGCATGATCGCCTCCGCGAACGTGCGGCATACTATTTATGCGAGAGTTTCCAATCTGTAGAGGTGCAAATGGCAAATCTTATCGTAACAGACGCCGGCCTTGACGCCATTGTGGCCGCAGAGCGTTCCGGCACAGATACCGTTAATGTCGTGGCCGTGGCCCTCGGCACAGGGCAGTACACCCCGACTAAGGGGCAGACCAGGCTGCAGGCCGAGGTGACCAGACTGACCGCCATCACCGGCGGTGCCGTCTCCCCCAACGTCATCCATGTGGAGGCCCGGGACACCTCCACGGACGCATACTCCGCTTATGAGCTGGGCGTGATCACCGATGACGGGACCCTTCTGGCTGTCACGTCCGGCACCCAGCCAATTTTTGAAAAGGCGGCGGCCTCGCAGGCCCTGCTGGCCGTGGATATCGTCCTCTCTGACGGCTCGTCCTCCGTCTTCACCTTCCCTTCGGCGTCTTTCGAGGTGCCACCGGCGACGACGACCATTCAGGGCGTCGTGGAGCTGGCCACGAAGGAAGAGGGACTTCTGGGCAAGGACGACGTGCGCTGTATGACCCCCGCGGATGTGAAGGCCGTATCTGATCTGTGTGTGCATCTGGATGGCTCGGAGACGGTGACCGGAGTTAAAACATTCCAGACGTACCCGCTCATCCCGACGGCGCCTGCGGGGGACGCCACGAAGAAGGCCGCGAACACGGAGTGGATCAAGCGGGAGATCGTCGATCTGGTCTATCCGGTAGGGTCCATATACATGTCCGCGTCCAGCACGAACCCCTCAGTGCTTTTCGGGGGAAAATGGACGGCCATATCTGGCCGCTTCCTGCTGGCGGCGTCAAGCGACTATGCGGCCGGCTCGACTGGGGGTGAGGCGGCGCATACGTGCACTACTGACGAGATGCCCGAGCACGCTCACGGCATGAGCATCACGAGAGACGGCGAGCATGTGCATTCCGCCACCACGAGTTGGAACGGGGATCATACGCACACCAGAGGCACAATGGAGATATATGGCGACTTCCGCACCACGGATATGGGCGGCTGGGAAGGCGCCCATGGAGCTTTCTCTGCCGCAACTGCCCCAGACGCGATGAATCCGGGTAGAGGATATAGCGGCTCAGACCAGGTGGTGGATTTCTATGCGTCGCGAACATGGGGTGGCAACACCAGCTGGTCGGGAGGACATAATCATACGCTGGGGACTAGCAGCAGCGGGAAACATACGCATACGGTGACAGCCGCGTCATCCGGCGGAGGAAAGCCGCATAACAACATGCCTCCGTACCTGGTCGTGTATGTCTGGCAGCGCACCGCATAAGGAGGTTTATCCCATGAAGATTTCTTCTTGGAGTATCACCCCCGGCGAAAATTCAACCATCGACGGGCTTAACATCTCGCAGGGAGCCCCCGCGAAGAATATCGGCGGGGCTCTGCGCGCTATCATGGCCGGCGTAAAGGCGGTGGCTGACGAGAGCGGGGAGGCGGAGCAGTTCTTCGTGGATCATCCGGCCTATATGGTCAGTGGGAAGGGCGGTTATCTGGCAGACGTCTCTCCCTCTGCAGCTGACTGGGGCGACTACCTCGCCGCTCTGGCGAAGGACTATGCATCTGCCGACAAGGGGGCCCTTCGCATACCGTATACGGCGGAAAGAATGTGCCACGTGCTGGCCCTCTCGGCTGGCTCCTCTCTTACTGTGTACATCCCCGCCCAGCGGCTCATCCGGACGTACACGTACAGCACGGGGAAGTGGACGGATACTGGCGCAGAAACGCTGCCCGAAGCTCTGCGCAGGCTGTCCTTGGTAGAAACAACGTTTGCGCCGCTTGCCAGTCCGGCGCTCACAGGGGTACCAACGGCCCCGACGGCCGCCACCGGGACAAGCACAACGCAGATTGCCACCACGGCTTTTGTACAGGCCGTCGCCTCCAAATACGGCGAAAAAGATATAGCAACGGCATTCACTTCGCTCAGCGCCGCAATCCCCGCGGGCACTGAAATTACTGTTCCCTCCTATACCGTAGGGGCGAACTCCTTACAGGTGTATATTGACGGTGCTTTGGCCGTACCGGGGGTGCACTACACTGAAGTTGGCACGGCGGGCACTACATCCACCAAAATCACGTTCAGTAGCGAACTACCGGCCAAGACAGAACTTTATGCTACCGGCGTTGCCCTGTCTAACGTCACTCAGGCCACAATATCTAAGCTATCCACCGCACGCACAATCACACTGACCGGCGACGCCACGGGCTCAGTCGCGTTCGACGGGTCGGCGGATGTGAGCTTGCCCGTCTCCTGTATTGCTGAACAAAAAGACTTTATAGGCGAAGATAACGTTTCTTCCGGGAAAATAATAAAATATAATAACGGGATGTATCTTCTGCGCGCATATATATATTTTGAAAAACCATACGACGGGATAACTAATTTTACATGGACATTCCCTGAAAGTTTTGAAGATCGCCCAGATGTATATCTTACACCAGCCTCAAACGATATAAGCCAATACTTGTATACAGCAAGAGTTTCAACACCTACATATGTAACAATTATTTATTCAGACGTAATAACAAAAATTGCTCATGCAACCATGAGCAAAGATGATCCTGCTTACAATGTATATCCACCCGATGAGATTTATTTAAACCTTCTTGCCATTGGCAAATGGAAATAGGAGTTCTCATGGCATTCGAGAATTTGCAGATTTTTACAGACACGTACCCGCCCGAAGCGGCCTCTTGGTGTAACAGTCGTCAAACCCACTACATTAAGGAAATTGACCCTCTGGACGGCCACCGCCGATTCCAGATCGTAGAAATCCCCAAGCCCACGGCAGAAGAGCTTGCCGCCATTGAGGCCCGCCGCAAAGAGGCAGAAGAGCAGGCGTCACGCCTGCCCGACTTGGAAGCCGCCGTTGCAGAACTTGGTGAAGTGGCCGCCGCGGACAAAGAAGAAACGGACAGTGCCGCAGTTGACCTTGCCGCCTACGCCGCTGAACTGGAAGCAAGAATTGCTAAACTGGAGGAAAAGAACAATGGCTAAAATCTACTATCGCATGATTAAGACGGGTCGTATGACAATTGATGAGGTACCCATGCGTTGGCGTGCGGCCGTGCAGGCAATGCTTGACGCGGATCAGTAGATAAGAAAAGCCCCGGAGGGCTCAACTCCCTGGGGCTTTATACGGCGTCCTTATCCGCCGTATTTGAGCCCTAGGAGTTCGCACACGTCCCGTGGCAGGGAATCTATGCAGCACTTTTTCATGCAGTTTTTGATTTCATTTTTTGCAGGGTAAAGGTATATCTATATTTACCATTCATTTTTGCCTCACTCTATTTTATTTAGAATCAAAAAATTTTTTATTTTAAGTCCGGTATCAAAGAGAATCGATTCCGTCAAGAGATTGCGGGAGTTCAACAAAAATTCCCGGCAGAGGTGAAAATCTCTGCCGGGCTGTGCGGCGTCCTTTCCCGGCCTGCACCATAAGTTTGGTGCAGGATGTTCTATAAGTTATTGAATTTGCGCTAAATACGTATTCCTGTCCCGGGAAGGGGGAGTGCGTGTGCAGGAGGGCCCTGTAGAGAAGCTCACCTGTCTGGTGGAGGACGCGGCGTCCGCCATATCCGGTGCCGAAGGCGCCAGGCTGCGTGAACGAACGGCTGACCCGGCAGCTTTCGCCTGTGAGCACGTCGAAGCCGGCGAGTTTTTCGCCGCTCGTGACTGAGACCTTGCCGAGGATGTCCATGATCCACTCCGCGCGTCCGGCAGGAGTAGCGAGCCGCGCCATGGCGGCTCCGGGATCATTCTGTCCTTTTGCCTCGGCCTCGGCCACCCTGTTGAGAAGCCAGCTGCTGAGACGTACGGCGCCGGCGGCTTCTCCTTTTTCATTGAGCAGGCGCACGATCATGTCTGGAGCCACGGGGCTGTCGCGTTCGGTCGGCATGCCGTCAGGTCCCTGGACAAGCCGTTTCTGAAACTTCGGGTCCGCGAGCCAGGCTTCGAGTGTTCTGCGGGCCTCTTCTTTCCCCTCTCCTTTCAGAACCCGGATGTGGCGTTCCGGATACCAGGACGTGACGCTGAGCCGGCCCAGGCTGGAAGGCTGGGAGCCGTCAGTCTCGGCTGCCTTCGCTGCCTCTCCCGTGAATTTCTCCATGACATCGCGCGCGGCCAGGGAAGCGGCTTTGCCGTAGCTCTGGATGCCGGCGGCGCAGGATTCGCGGAGAGATTCCCTGACTGCCGCGAACCACTTCGCGTCAAGTACCATGCTTACCGAAGAGACGCGGTCCGCGGTCATGTGGTCAAGCTGGCGCACCTCCGCGCCTTCCTCATTTTTAAAGTTGCCGAGCACGGTGAACCAGCCCGCCCGGCATTTCAGGCTGCCGTCCCCGGCGAGAACCGGTCCGCCCGAGCGGGGATCGCGGAGGGGCACCACGCGCTGACAGAACATGACGGGCTTTTCCGCGTCAGGCAGACTCTCGATGTCCACGAGTTCGCCGTACCTGCCGCGGCGTATGCCGGGCGTGGCCGCGTAGACCATGACACTGAGATCGTGACGGTTCGGGGAAACGCCTGTGGCGGAGCCGTCGGCGCGCTCTTCCTGATCCGTGGAGAGGCGCATGAAGACCTTTTCATGGCTGCAGAGCGTCTCGCCGTAAAAACCGGAAATGGTGCCGACAGGACCCGTGCGCACGCTGCCGTCCGGATTGCGGAGGGGCTTTCCGCCCACCATGACGGGGCCTTCCTGTGGCCTGCCGGTCTGTTTGTCCAGGACAGGGACGCGCTCGTAGCGGAGCATCCGCACGGCGAGCGCCGCGTTCCGGGGAACGTCACCGTCAAGACCCGCGCTGCCGTTCCCGGGAGCGCTGCCGGATAGGGGAATGTCGATGCGGCTTGGCATAATATGCCTCCTAAAAAATATCTGGCGTTCCGCGTTTTACGCGGGGCAGGGTGGTGCCGAGTCTGTTTCTGAGTCCCGAGATCACCCTGTCCGTGGGATCCGAGACACGGATGCCGCTTCGTGAGGCGCTGACGGCGACCATGCCGCCGCTCAGCTTTGCCGCAGCGCGGGAAAGCGCGCCCAGTCCGTTGTCCACGGCGGTTTCAGCGTTTGTGACGGCGTAATCGCAGGCGTAATCAAGCGCCTCCCGGGCCGCGTCGTTCATGGTTCTGCGCAGTGCCGCCTCCACGGCTGACCAGTCGATGCTGATGCCGGCGAGGGAGCCTATCCTCATCTGGTAAGCCCTGCGGATGAACTCCGCGCACTGCTCCGCCGCGTCGGCTGACTCTGTGTGAATGAGGGAGCCGCTGCCCCCGGTCAGGAGGCGCACGCGGGCGGCGTGCCGCTCCTGGGGGGTGGAAAAGGAACCGGCAGGCCCGCAGTCAGCCGCCGCCATGGCAGAATCCGTGTCTGTCAGGAGCAGGGGCAGAACCAGGAGAAGGACAGCCGCCGGAGCGGAACGCGGAACAATGGAACAGAAGAGAGTGTGCATGCCTGTTCCTCCTGAAGCGTGTTTATTGAAAAACGATTATAATGTCAAAAACTTTTTAAAAATATATAAAAACGCCTGCGCGGACGGGGAATCCGTCCCGGAGCCGGGCCTTTTCCCTGCCCTGTTCCGGTTCAGGGAAGATAGGTAAAAAGGGACGCCGCCTTGCCAGAAGAGAAAAAACCACGTATATTTCCGGAGTATTGCGTCACGGGCGTCAGACGCTGTGACGCGTTTTTCTTCCCCCTGTGAGAAGCGGCCCTGCCTCAGGCAGCGTTTCTCTTCCGCGTCTTTCTCCGAGGTTTATCCGGTATGCGTGACAGTGTTCTTCTCCTTTCGGCCTCTCCCCATAAAAACGGAACAACGTCCCGGATTTCGGCTCTGATTGAGGATGGGTGCAGGAGGGCCGGATTCAGGACGGCCGTGCTCGATTTCTCGGGGATGAACTTCCTCGGGTGCACGCACTGCGGCACCTGCAGCCAGCGTCTCCGTCACTGCCCGCTTGAGGGGAAGGATGACTGCAGCGAGACTTTCGCCACCATCATTGGCTCGCGGTATCTTGTTATCGTGAGCCCCATCTATAATTATGGCCTGCCCGCACAGTTCAAGGCGCTCGTTGACCGCACGCAGTATTTCTATTCGTCAGGAATCAAGCCCCGCATCGCCCCCCGTGCCGCAGTGCTCCTCCTGGCGGGCCGGACAAAGGGGGAGAAACTCTTCGAGGGGGCGCGGCTCACGCTGCACTGTTTCTTCCACACCATGGGCATCGAACAGGTCGCCCTGAAGACTCTGAGAGGGCTGGAATCCCCCCAGGATCTCAGCGATGAGCTGCGCCTTGAGCTCAGGAAGTGGGGGGCCGGGCTTTTTACTCCCGGGCAGACTGTTGTCACGGCCGGGCCTGCCAGAAGCACCGCCGGCCTGGTTCCGCGCTCCTGACCGTTTTTTCCCGCGCCCCGGAATCCTTCTTTGTCCGCCTTCCGCCGGCCGCCCTCCATGCTTCCATGCCCCGGCGCTGTTTCTGTCTTCCGCGCGGAGTTCCCCGTTTCTGCCCTGCGGCCGGAATCTGCCTGATCCTCTCTGCCGCCTGACTCCGGAAAGAGAAAAGGGTCTTCACAAAAGGAAAAGAACAAAATACCCTGCGCCCGGTAAATTTTTCAGGGAGGGTACCATGAAGAAAGTTCTGATTATTTCCACGAGTCCGAGGAAGAACGGCAATTCCGATCTGCTGGCCCAGACCTTTGCCGGGGGCGCGAAGGAAGCCGGCCATGATGTCGCATTCGTGGCTTTCAGGGAGAAGAACATCCAGTACTGCCGCGGCTGCCTCGCCTGCCAGAAGACGTTCAGGTGTGTCATAAAGGACGACATGGCCGCCATTCTCGAAAACATGCAGAAGGCCGATGTGGTCTGCTTCGCCACTCCTGTCTATTATTACGCCTGCTGCGGCCAGCTGAAGACCTTCCTCGACCGCTGCAACCCGCTTTTCCCCCAGGAATACGCTTTCCGCGATGTCTATCTCCTGGCCTCCTGCGCCGATACCGATCCGTCTGCCATTGACGGCACTGTGTCCGATGTGAAGGGCTGGGTGCGCTGCTTCGAAAAGTCCTCCTACCGCGGTTCCGTTCTGGCAGCGGGTACGGAGAAGCCCGGCGACGTCAGAAAAACGCCCGCCGTTCTCGACGAAGCCAGAAATCTCGGCAGAAATCTCTAACCGGACGGCCCCTCTGGAACGCCCAGACGGGGCCTTTTCTGATCGCGCCGGCCGGTTTGGGACGGCGGAGAAGAAAGAGCGATGAAGGAACAAGAAAAATCCGGCGTGGAAATCCGTGAGTTTCCGGTTCCCGGTTCGGTGAGTCCTCAGATGGCCGCGCTTATGCGCCGCAAACCCTATGCCTGGTGGAACACGCACCTCTCCTCGAAGGAGGAATGGAAGGCATGGGCCGGGGAACTATCCTCCAGAAACGGTGCCCTGCTTCCGGCACTCTGCCGCAGAATGCGCGTGCGGTGCGAAGAAGGGCATATGGGAGGCGTGCACGTTTACCGGCTGATTCCGGAGGAGGAGAGTCCGGCGGGAAAGGGCAGGATGCTCCTGCACTTCCACTCAGGCGGCTTTCTCATCAACACGGGAGACGCGGCGCCGCTCGAGGCTGTCATGATGTGCGGCATCACGGGCATGCGGGCGGTCTCGGTGGATTACAGAAGCCTGCCCGGTACGCCTATCCCGCGCCCATGGAAGATGCCGTGAGCGTCTACCGGGAGCTTCTGGAGAGCTTTGCTCCCGGACGTGTCGGCGTTTTCGGGAGTTCGAGCGGCGGTGCCCTTACGCTGGAGCTTGTTCTGCACGCGCGTCTGGCCGGACTTCCCCAGCCTGGCGCCCTGGCAGCCGGCACGCCCTGCACGGATTTCACGCCCACGGGGGACTCTTTCGCGACCAACGAGGGAGTGGACAATGTTCTCGTGAGTTACTCGGGGTGGCTCACTGACGCGGTGCGGATGTTCGCGGCGGGTCACGATCTGACGGATCCCCTGATCTCTCCCATCCGCGCCGACGTCTCCGGTTTCCCGCCGGTCATGCTTACCTGCGGCACGCGGGATCTTTTCCTCAGCAGCACGGTGCGCATGCACCGGAAGCTCAGGGAGGCCGGCGTTCCCGCGGACCTCGTGGTCATCGAGGGCGCGTCGCACATGCAGTACGCCATGCTCCCCGACGCCCCGGAAACAGCGTACCATTTCAGGGAGCTCGGACGCTTCTTCGATACTTACCTCGGCCGCTGACACGGACCTGGCGGCATCCCGGAAGAACGGCATCCGTGCCCCGCGTGAAAGGAGTCAGTCAGGCTGGCGGTCAGCGCCGCGGCGGGATCTTTCCCTGCAGGAAGCTGTTTTCTTCTTCCGGCGCCCTGGCTTTCTCCCGGGCTCCGGAGCCGGCATGTTCCGTAGCAGCCTGGGCCTCCTGATATTCCGGCCCGGCAGCGGGATCCTCCTCCGTGTCCCCGTGCCAGGCGGTCTGGCGCCTGCCCTGATCCATCTGCGTTTCGGGGAAGGGAGGATGCCTGAGCTGCGTCCGGGGGGCTGCGTCCGGGAGGATCGCGCCCAGGGCGCCGGCCGCGGCGGCACCGGGAGCGAGCACAGCGGCGCCGCGCTGCATGGATCCGGCGGCGAGCCGCACTGTCTCCCCTGCGCCGGAATCGCCGAGAGGCGCGATAAGCTGGCCGGCCCAGCGGATGATGCGGTCCGGCATGACGGTGACCAGGGTGAAGAGTTTCCAGGTCCCGATGCCCACCACGGAGCCGAGGAGGACGAGTGTGCTTACCGCCGCGGTGACGCCCCATCCGCTGAGGCCGAAGGCGTTATCCCGGAAAGCCTCGTCCTGGGCGTCGAAGAAGGGCATGAGGAGGGAACTCACGAGGTAGCCCGATACGCTCAGGATTATCATGCACAGGAAGAAGGCCAGGACGAGGAGCATGGGCCGGAGCAGAACCGAGAGCATGAGGGCGTAGCCGGAGCGCGCGCTCGCCCCGGCGAATCCGTCACCCTCCGGCATGCAGTGGCCCACAAGCCAGACGGGGCAGGCAGCCACGGCTTCGAGGGTGAGCACCACCCAGCCGATGACAGCGGTGAACCACGCCACGAAAGGCAGCATGGGCACCATGTAGGCGTAGAACCAGCACATGGCCCATATGGGAGCGGCGATGCAGACAGCGATTTTGCCTGCCGACTCCACGAAGGAAGGCAGGGCCTCCGAGGTGAGAAAGTTCCCGGCGAAGGGGATGCGCGACACGCCTTCCCTGATGGCGAGATAGGTGACGAAGGCGTTCTCGCAGGCATTCATGACGCGGCGGGAAAGACGCACCGTGCTGAAGATGATATCCCCGCCGTCGATGATGCGTCCGAGGGCCAGCGCGCCCGCGTCGGGAACCCTGAGCTCGGAGAGCCACTGCATGGGGCCGGAACCGAAGAAGCGCGCGATGACGGACCCTGTGTCGTGCACGCCTGCCGCGTCCCGCGAAGCCTTTTCTGCGGCCTGTCCCGTGGCCGTAAGCGGATTCGTGATTTTTTCGGGATCGGCCTTGAGGGAGAGGGTGAGCCTGTCGCGCATTTCCGCGGCGCCTGTCAGGACTTTTCTGAGATCCCCGTTGACGAAGCCGGTCAGAGCCTGGCCGCTGACACCGGAAGCCGTGGTCTCGTCCCGCTGCATTTTAACGGCGTCGGCAGCGGTCCTGGCGAGCGTCCAGTAGTAGGAGCCCGCCATGAACCAGCCCTGCCTTCCGGCGTAATCCCTGAAAGAGGCGAGCGCCTTCTGCGCCGCCTCGTCCCCGGAGACGGCGGCCCGTGAGAGGGGAACCGAGACGGCCGCCTCGTAGGCCGTAAGCAGGGAATGGAGTCCCAGGGACGCGGCCGGCCCCGTGTCCGGCGCGATGAGCCTGAAGTCGTCCCCTCCCGTGGCGTTCTTCACGGCGTTGTAGACCTGTGTGTAGAGAGGACCGGCAAGGGCGTTCCTGAGGGCGAGGGTCGCTTCTGGCACGGGCGTCGACACTGTGACGGAGCCCATGTCGCCGTTTTCGGTGACGGCTTCGGCTGTCTGTCCGTCAAAGGGATTGGTGCAGGTGAGAGGGCGGGGCAGCTCGAAGCGCACGCGCGTGCCGGCGCTGTCCTCTTCGAGAATCCTCGGGGAAGAGGCAAAGACGCAGCCCTCCGCGGTTTCGAGATAACGGCGCACGTAGGCGTGCTCGGCGATAACAGGCAGGACGCGCGCGGCGTTGTCCGCGAGGCCAGGGCCGCCCACTGCCGTGACGGCCCCCGTGCGGCTGATATACGCGAGGCCCTGCTCCCACATGCCGTCCGCGAACTGGATGCTCAGCCCGATGGCGGAAAGAACCATGACCTGCATGGCCGAGAGACCGTGGAAGACAGGTGTGATGGCGCCCATGGCAAAGGAATAGCGCAGGGGCAGCCAGGCACTGCTGTAGCGCCGGCCTCCTATGCCTGTGCCGTCCTGGGCGGATCCGAGGGCCGCGGAGAGAACCGTGAGGATGAAGAGCCAGGCCACTGCCACGGCGCAGCAGGAGTTCAGGACGTACATGAGATCGAAGATGAGCGTGCCCATGACGCCGTCAGCTGGCGCGCCGGAGGCGAGGGAAGCGAGGCTGTCCCAGCCGGTGCCGAAGATACGTGTCAGAAGCTGCGCCGAGATGTCGTTCTCAAGCGATCCGGCGGAAAGGAGCGGATCGGCCATACTGCCTCCTTGGGGAAACGCCTTTTTACGGAGAGGGCTGCCCGGACGCCCTGCTTTTGAGAAGCCCGCGCATGCGGGGTGAAAGCGGCGCCGGAGGAACGCCGGGTCCGGGTCCTCCGTTCGCGGGCTGGAGCAGAAAGCATACGGCGCGGCAGGCGCCTGCCCGTACGCCGCAGTCAGCGGGCGTGAGGCCTCCCGCAGTTCTCGCGCTGAGAGAGGCGCCGCACTCTACGAAGAGCCGGCACATGTCCGGCCTGTCCCTGTACGCTGCGATATGCAGGGGCGTGAGCCCGTGTTTTTCCCTGGCGTCCGGGGAGGCGCCTGCCCTGATGAGCGCTTCGGCGATGGAGAGACCCGCCACGGCCGCGGCCCAGTGCAGGGGAGTGATGCCATCCCTGTCCGCGCTGTCAGCGGGAGCGCCGCAGGCGAGGAGCTCGAGCGCCGCGTTTTCCTTTCCGGCGCGCAGGGCGGCGGAGAGCAGGGGCTCGCTGTTTTTCCCCGTGCGCTGGCGGATGTCGGCTCCGGCGCGCAGGAGCGCCGGGATCATGAGGGAGCGGCCGAGGCGCACCGCAAGAGCTAGGGGCGTTTCGGAAAATCCCCGCATGCTCCGGAAGTCGGGATTTGTCCCGCAGCCTGTCATTTTGGCGAGCGTGAGCCTGAGCAGCGCGAAATCGTCAGCCGTGACAGCTCCCATGAGGGCTGCCCGGCACCGCTCCTCAGAGAGCGCGATGCCGGGCAGGGGGAGGCTCAGCGCCGCGCGCGCCGGGGAAGGCCGGCTCTCTGTGCCCGCGTGAGAAGAGACAAAACGGGCTGACACGCGCAGCGGGGCGCGTCCGGGGAGGGAACGGGGGAGCGGAAGACGCGGCGTCACCTTTTTCCCCCGGTGAGCGTCCGCCGGAGCCAGGCGGGGAAGGGGATGAACCTTTTTTCCCTCAGCACGGCGATTCTCCAGCGGGCGCAGGCCGCGAGCGTGAGACCCGCGCAGAGCACGGAGAGGCAGGCGGCCGAAGAAAAGAGACGGATGGGGAGCGGCGAGCTTTCAAAAAGAGCCTGCCTGAGGAAGCCGAGCGCGGCAAAGCAGCAGAGTCCCGTGCCGCAGAAAAACTCCGCCCGCCGCATGCGGATGAAGTTTTTCTCCTGTCCCGGCCTGATATTCCAGGCAGCGGACACGGCGCTGAAAGGGGCTTTTTCGAGGGCCGCGCTCCGCTGACGCGCCCCGGAGAGCCGCTTCATGCCTTCCCGGAAGAGGTTCCGGAAGGGGACGCGGGCAAGGAGATCACGGGCGAAGCGCCGGGCGAGACCCGTTCCGAGGGCCTCGCCAAGTTTTTCTCCTCTTCTCTTTTTCTCTGTCACGCGGAGCCTCCCGCCCGGAGGGGCGCTGAGGGGAAGAGAAAGGTGCGCAGGTCAGGCATGGTTTTTCTCCCCGTCCGCTTCGGGCCCCACGGACAGAATGGGGATGCCGTCTGCGTCCTGGAAGAAGAGGGCCCTGCCGTCCCCGTGCTTTTCCCTTTCGAAGCACGCGAAGACCATTGAGCCGGCGTGCGGACCGCTGCGGACGCGGATGTATTTTAAGGGGGAGCCGCAGGAAGGGCAGTCCCACTGTCCTTTGGCCCTGGGTACGGGTTCCTCGGGCGTGCCGTCGTCATTGAAGAAGAGGACGGCACCTCCTTTATGTTTTTCCTTCTCGAAACAGGCTGTGTAGATCCGGCCGTTTCTGCCCGTGCGGCGGCACAGTCCCTGATGGCACTCCGGGCAGACGTAGGGCAGGGGGGCTGCGGGATTTTCGGGATCGGGATAGCGTCTGCCGCGGCAGCCCGTGCTGCCGCGGAATTCGTCGCAGCCCCAGAAGAGCACGCGCCCCTCCCGGAAGACCGGATGCATGCCGGATCCGCACAGGGGGCAGGTTACGGGCTCCTCCTGTCTGTTTTTCATGTTTTCCTCCTGCGTCAGGCCCTGACGCCTGCCTGAAGAAGAGCGCGGATTTCCCGGAACCAGGCTGCCCCGGCCTCGCGCGGCGTGGGTTCACCGCCCTCCAGGACAAAAGCTCCCTGGAGCCAGTCCCAGGGCCTTCTCCAGGGCAGTTCCTGAAGGTCATCCTCGTCGGGATCGTAGAGGGGCACGTCGCAGGCTTCATCAAAGCCCCTGAGGAATTCCTCGCGCTCCTTCCCGCTGTATCTGTGAAAGAGAATGGAGACCATTTTCCAGCTCCTCACTTTCCGTTGCTTCCGTGAGGCCCGGGTTCCGCCTGATCCGGCGGGGCCGATCCGGTTCCGGCGCGCCGCGCGGCCCGGATATTGAGCGCGCCGGCCAGGACGGCGAAGGAACTGCCGCCAAGCGTGGCCATGCGCGCGCCGGATGGCGTCACCCAGAGGGCCGCGGGAAGCCTGACCCTGCCGAGGTGGGATTCCGCGAACGCGGTGTTCCTGCGGACGCATCCGAGAGCGGCCGTGAACTTTTCTCCCTGCCCTTCCGGAGCGAGGAGCCTGGCTGCCGCCTCCGTATCGCCGGCTGGCGCTATGAAGACGGGGAAACGCAGTTCGGACGCCTTTTCGCGGATGAGATTGGAAAGCGCCTGGCAGGCGGGGCAGGAAGGAGAAGAGAAGAGCACGAGCACATCAGCCCCGCTTTCTGGCGTGCCCGCCGCGTGCAGGAGCGGGGAATCTGTCAGAAAGGCCCTCGCGTCCTCATCGGGAACGGTCCGGGCGTTCATGAGCGCGGCGGCCGTGCTTTCCGCGTTTTCCCCGTGACTTTCGGGGAGGGGAGGGGACGATACGGCAGGCATGCCGCCTGGCGGGAGCAGATCCGTCCCGAGCGGGAATGTTCCTGCTTCCTGGGCCGGCGATGGTTTCCTCGTGATGACGGGATCCTCAGGGGACGCGTCTGAAAGGAAACGGAGGATGGCCGGAGCGGTCCGGGAGGAGGACGAAGGCCGCGCTGCGAAAGCCTGCGGACGGGACGGATCGCCGGAAAGGGCTGAAGCGGGAGCGGAGCCGGAGGGCTGTTCCTCCCGGCCCGGGCCGGGAACCGGAGGATGGGGGATTTCCCCGGCCGCGAAAGGACCGGAAGACTTCCCGACAGTCCGGATCCTGAGCGCCTCGATGCGCATCGCGGCGTCCGTGCCGTAGGCTTCCTCGAGACGGGCGCAGGCTCCGGCCCAGTCTGCCAGCGCGTCGGCGCTTTCTGCCTGCTGCGCGGCACGGAGGAGCTGGAAGAAGGCGAAGCCGGCCAGGAGGCCAGTCAGAAGGACAACGGAAGGGGGCAGGTGCCTGAGAGACCGGACCACTGCTCTTCCCCGTCTCCCGGCCTGCCGGGAACGGGGTCCCGCGGAACGGGATCCGGACGTCTGTGAGGCAGGGCTATCGGAAGAGGCCATGCTCAGTTTCCTCCCGGCCCGGGCACGGACGAATGTGTGGTGGAAGCGAGGCTGAGCGCTTCAGCCATGAGCCTGCGGGGCGGCGCGCCGCGAACGGTGAGACGGCCGTCGATGACGAAGGAAGGCGTGGCGTCAAGATGGAGGCGCCGGGCCAGTCCGGCGTCTTCCCTGAGGGTGTCCTGCCAGCGCGGATCCTTCAGGATGGAAGCGAGCTTTTCCTTTGGGAAACCGGCTTTCGCCGCGAACTCAGCGAGAGCCCTCTCCGTCATGGCCGGCTCCTTCCAGGCCCGTTCCGTGTCCTCCATAAGCAGGTCGTGGAAACGGGCTCCGGCTGCCGGATCGGCGGCCTCGATGCCGAGGGCCGCGGCAGCCGCCTTTCTGTCTTCGGGGCTCACACAGAGGAAGCGGCGGGTGACGCGCCAGGCGAGCCCTTTGTAAAGAGCGTGGGCGCGGCGGCACCAGGCGCAGTCGAAATCGGTGAATACGGTCACGACAGGCCCTTCCGTTCCGTGCACGGCCCGAGCCGGATCCGGCCCGAGCACGGGTTTCGCGGCCAGCTGGCGTTTCCAGTCCGCGGTCATGGCTTCAGCGCGTTCATTTTCGGCCGCGTCCCTGACAACGGACAGGAGTTCGGCCGGATGCGCGCGGATAATCCGCATGATGTCCGTGTCCGATTTCTCAGGATTGAGGAGCCCGTCTTTCTGCAGGCAGACAAATCCGGCCAGAGTAAATGTGAGTGCGGCGGCGAAGGTCAGGATGGTGAAGCGCGAAAAACCGTTCATGCGCGGGCTTCCTTTCCGAAGCGGAGGCGGGAAGCGCTCCCGCAGGTTCCCGCGGGGCTGGCTGATCCGGTGGAATACGCGTGCGCTCCCCCATCATCGTCGCGCCAGTCGCCGCCTTCCCTCAGGTACGGATTTTCTTCCGCTGAACCGCTGTCCCCGGATGCAGACCCGCAGCCGGGACGGGAGACGGGCGCCTCCTCCCCTGGGGCAGAGTCTGGCATTCCGGACTGGCCGCTTCCCGCGTTCCCGCCGTTTCCGCAGACAGCCTCCATGCCGGGCCATGTGCCGTCAGGGCGGTAGAAGCAGGCGATGTCGATGACAGGCTGGCCCCTGCGTTCCTCGCACCAGACATAGCCTCTGAATTCGCGTCCCCTGAACTGATCCGCGTTAATAAGGTCCGCTTCCCCGAGCCCGCAGACTTCCTGCAGGTTCCGTATGCGGACGTAGCAGCGGCGGCGTACCGTGGGCACGGGCGAGAGGACGTTGAAGCGCACTTCGATGGTTCTGCCGCGCCGCGCCCCTTCCAGAATAAGCAGGGAGAAGACGAGATACTCGCGGCCGCGGAGGAGCGAGGAACGCGTGTCCGTGATCCGCATATGGTAGAGCCCGGCAGGAATTTTTTCCGGGCGTCCGGCCCAGAGGGCGTTTGCCGAGTAGTCGGGCAGAAGCGCGTAATAGTCTGCGCCGAGAAAGGAGAGATCAAAAGAGTCCGGCATGCTGGTTCCTTATAGTTATAAATTTTTTAATTAATAAACGTTTTTTATAATTGGATTGAGGAGGGGCGGAAGGCGCGGCGCCTGGCGTGATCAGCAAAACTGTCCGGGTCAGGGGGCGTGCCTCTGAGGCGCCCTGGATTTTCGTCCATGCCGGGCCATGTGCCGTCCGGATAGTAAAAGCGGACGATCTTGGAGGCGGGAAGTCCCTCAAAGCGGTAATTCCAGACGGACCCGGTGAACTCCCTGCCGTGGAACATGGCTGCGTTCTCAAGAGGCGCGCCGCCGAGGCCGCAGACGAGCTGCAGACACCGTATGCGCTCGCAGGCGCGGCGGCGTATGCGGGTGAGGGGGTGATAGATATAGAAGCTGAGGTCCGAGTGCGAGCCCGCGAAGGTGCCGTCGCACACGATGAGATCGAATCCGAGGTGTCCGCAGCGCCTGTCTCCCAGGAAGCGGGAGCCCAGAATGTGGAAGCGGTAGTCGCCGGATGGCAGGAGATCGGCTGACGCCGCCAGCTTCGCGTTGGCTGAGAAGTCAGGCGCGGCGAGGAAGAAATCGTCGTCAAGACGCGTGAAGTCAAAACCCGTTCCCATGATGCGGTCTCCTCCTTACTGGACGCTGTCCGACGCGAAAATGCCTGAAAACTGGCCTGTCCCGCGGGGAACAGCCAGGCGGGACGCCCGCCTGCAGAAGGAACGGGCCGGAGCCGGCAGCGCGGTCGTCCGGGAGCAGGACGGCGTGACCGGATGCCCCGGCCAGCTGAAGTCGGTGCGGTAGAAGCGCACGAGGTCAATCTCGAGCTCGCCCTCGCACACATGCCGCCACAGGCCGCCCCCGAATTCCCTCCCGACAAAGTCCGCCGTGTTCAGGAGACGCTCCTCCCCGAGGCCGGAGGCGTCCTGAAGCGTTCTCAGGCGCGTGAGCTCGCGGTGCCGCTGCTGGGGATTCACGGAAAACACGTAGATGAATGGTTGAGGCGCCTGCCGCAGAAGGGGCCGCTGGTCACCTCGAGCCTGAAGCTGATGTGCTCTCTCCCCGGCGTGCCGGAGAAGACGCACGATACGATCCTCAGACGGTAATTGCCCGAGGGAAGGCCCCGTACGGCGCGGGCCGCCCGGAAATTGGCCGAGAAGTCCGCTCTGGCGTCCTCAAAAATGCTGCCGAGCTCACTGAAGCTGAAAACGCTGTTCATGTTTTGCTCCCTGAAGAAGTATTAAATATTTTTTACGTTTAAAACGTTTTTAAAATTTCACAGACGGGGCACTGCTCCCGTACGCACACCCTTACGCCCCGAAGGCAGGGCTGGTCAAGTATTTTTATTTTTCTGACATATATAAAAGTTTTATTTTCAGACGCCCATCCCAGACCGGAAACAGTGCCCCCGTGCCCGGCAGGCACGTTTCCGGGAGGACGGCTTACTGCTGCGGGAGCCTGTTTCAGCTCTGCCGTTTCTGCCTTTCCGGTCCGTTCTCCGCGCCGTCCTTCACGAGGGGTTCCCACCATGCCGGGAAGGGAGCGATATGCTTTGAGAGCGGAACGGCCTGACCTATGATCGGCGTGAGGAGCTGGTACGCCCTGCCTTCCGACGCCTTCAGGGCGCGGCGGAAGGGATCATACCATGTGTGGTAGGCGATGCTGAATTTGCCGATATGCACGGGCATGAAATGGCGGGCTCCGAGTTCCTCCGCGGCCTGACATGCCTCCTCGGGGAACATGTGCACGTAGTGCCAGTTCTTATCGTACTGGCCGCAGTCGAGGAGAGCGAGATCCACGGGGCCGTACTGCCTGCCGGTTTCCCTGAAATGAGGACCGTAGCCGCTGTCGCCGCTGAAGAGGAAGGAATAGTCCGGACTGCGCAGGAGCATGCCGCCCCAGAGGCTTTTGTCGCGGGTCAGCCCCCGGCCAGAGAAATGCCTGCCGGGAAGGAACGTCAGGGAGACGCCGTTGCCGGCATCGAGGGACTGATGCCAGTCGAGCTCGTGGATGCGCGCTCTGTCGAAACCCCAGAGTCTCAGGTGCGCGCCCGTTCCGAGGCCGCAGGCCACATTCCTGATTTTCGGACGGAGTGCCGAAATGGTGGGAAAGTCGAGATGATCCCAGTGGTCATGGGAGAGAAAAAGCCAGTCTATGGCCGGCATATCAGAGGCCTGCACCACAGCCGTGCCGGGAAAGGCCCCTGTCGTGAAGGAGACGGGGGAGGCGTGCAGGCTGAAGACAGGATCGGCCAGAATGTTCAGGCCGTGCAGCCTGAGGAAGAAAGAGGAGTGCCCGTACCACTGCAGGGTGTCCCTGTCAGCGGGGAGAGAGGCCGGATTGATCTGGCTTACGGGAAGGGGCGATGCCGGGACAGTGCCGGTTTTTTTCGAGAGCAGGAAGTCAGCCCACAGTCTGATGGTACCGCCTTCGCCGGTGCTCATGGGAGTGGGCACCAGATTGATGAATCTGCCGTCCCTGAAATGCGGGGAGGCGGCGAAGCGCCGGATCTCCTCCTCATCAGGAAGGGCGCCGAATTTTTCCTGATGCAGGAAAAGAGCCGCGCCGCCCGCGCCAAGAGCGGTGAACCCGGCAGCGGCGCCGAGAGATTTCAGCAGGGATCGTCTGTTCATGATTTTCACTCCGTTTTCTGAATGGCGGTCACTATGCAGCCGCCGGCCCTCATGCGCAAGTGCGGAATTTTCAGGCAGGCTGGGAAAAAACGGGGGCACAGGCTTTTCCCAAAGTATTTTCTGCCCATGCCGGGCCGTGATTTTCCGGGGGGCATCTTGCTTTCGTGCGCCGTATGCCTGAAGATGGAAGCAAAAACGGGAGGGAAAACCATGAAAGGAACCGGCTTTGCCGCTCAGAGCCTGCAGGAACTCGTGGCCAGGATACGCCGTCAGATCGCCGGGGATAAGAAAAGCGGGTACCTCGCGGAAAAACCCTTTAAAAAGGATCTGGCCGGAAGGTACAGGGCGCGTTCAGAAGGATCTTCCCGCGAAAGTACGGGAGAAGCGGACCGGGATTAGGTCCGGGCCTGCCGCTTTAACCGGGATCAGGGGAAGTCAGAAGGGCCGCGCTTCTCCGCCGGCCTGCGCCGCGGGCCGCGGATGGTGCGCATGACGGCCCGGTCATGGCCCGGCTGCCTGCGCGGAAGGGGCTGACTGGTAATCTTTTTCGGAGCAGGCTCCGGGAAACAGCGCCATGGACGTTCCCGGACCTGGCCATCATGATGTCGGGGACGCAGGCAGGACGGAATCCCTCCGGGAGCCTGTCTCAGGACCGCTGTCAGAGATCCGGCGTCTTTTGCGGGCCAGAGCGGTTGAAGATGATTTCCAAGTCGGTTACTATACAGAAAGCACGTATGTCCGAAAAGAAACATTTTTGTGACATTCTGACTACGGGTCATGCCGCGCTTCAGCCACGCGCCATGGCCGACGCCGATTGGATCCCCCGGACAGGAGCCGGTTCCGATCCCATTATCAAGGATTGTGTATGTCTGAACGAGTATCCGCCAGCAGTGTCTGGAAAAAATGGCTGAGCAAGGTCCGCAAGACGCCGAAAAAATTTACCAGGATTCCGCGCAGTGAACTGGATGAAGAACTGTGCGCGGCCGCCCTGGAGTGTTCTCCCAGGGTCTACAAATATATCCCCGGCGATCTCCGCACGGACGCTGTGAAGGAGACAGCGGCCTCCCAGTGGTATCATTTGGTACGGGAGGATCCGGAACGTCTCGACAGCGTGCCCGGCAGCCTCATGGGGCGCGTGGCGGAAAAACTGGTCACCGATTCCGTCGACTTCTTCGAAATGCTTCCCGAAAGCGCGAAGACGCGGGAGCTGACGCTCCTGGCCGTCAGAAACGGTGTTTCCCTGCGCTTTGTTCCTGAGCGGCACCTCAGCGCCGAATTAATCCGTATCGCCGTTGAGGCGTGGCCGTTAAACCTGGAATTCGTGCCCGGGGAATACAAGACGCCGCAGATGTGCGCCAGGGCCGTGGAGCATGACGGCGCCTGCCTCGCCTTCGTGCCCGAAAGCTTTATCACCCGGGAGCTCTGTCTTTCCGCCGTGACAGGAGTGGGCGGCGCGCTGGCCTCCGTGCCGGTGAAATTCCGCGATCGCGAAATCTGCCTCACCGCCGTGAAGAACGATGTTCCCCTTGGCCGGGCCTGGAAATCCGTTCCCGAATGTCTCAGGGACGGGGAAATGTGCCTGGAGGCTATCCGGCAGAACAGCTCGGCCATTGAAATCGTGCCCAAAGAACAGCGCGTTCCGGAGATGTGCCTGAAGTTCCTGGCCGTTAACGGGCTCGCCCTGGAATCCATCCCCAAAAAACTGCGCTCCGCGGCGTACTGCACCGCGGCTGTCAAATCCAATGCCTACGCGCTCGATTACGTTCCCGAAGAACTCAGGACGCGGGAACTGTGCCTGCTCGCCATAGACGGCGCACGCTGCGGGGATTCCCTGCTGCGCTGCGTGCCTAAAAAACTGCGTGACGGAGAACTCTGCCGCCGTTTTGTGGAGAAGGACGGGACGGCTCTCGCCGAGGTGCCGGGAAAGTACAGGAGTGAGGAGCTCTGCGCTCTCGCCCTCAGGCAGGTCGCCAGGCGCGAGGGGCGTCACGAGCACTACAGCCAGGCCCATCAGCTGAGCGGTGTGCTGGACGCCATACCGCATCCCCTCGCTGAAAAACTGGTGCGCGCCATCCTTCCCCCGGAAAACACGGAAGACGTGGCCATTCTCAGGGACTTCATCCGCTATGAGGAGAGGCTTGCCGGGATGGGCAATGACAGGAAGCAGAAGAACAGGCTCGCCATTGTGAAGCTTCTGAAGGATATTGTCGGCAATTCCCGTGTGACAGCCTGAAAAGGCTGACAGGAAAGCGGACGTTTTTTCTCTTATATGGGAAGGGACGTCCGCTTTTTTTCCTGAAGAGGAGACAGTCCGCTCCTTTTCCCGCAGGCCGGCACAGAGGAAACGGGAAGCCCGTATTTCCCGTTCTTGCGGCGGAGGAAAGCGGGGAGTAGGGTGACAGGACAGGAGGCGGCGCCGCGTGGCTGCCGGAGAAGCGTATGATAACAATTGACGTCTGGTCTGATTTCAGCTGTCCGCACTGCGTCATCGGCCTCGCCCGCCTCTGGAAACTCCTGGGTGAGTTGGGAGAGGGAGACGTGAAGCCTGTCATGCACGCCTTCGAGCTTCTGCCGGACGCGCCGGAAAACCCGGAGGGAACATCTGCCGACGGCTTTGCCCGGAAATGTTACCTCTCTCATGACGACGCCGTGGCCTGCATGGACAGACTTTCAAAGGTGGGAAGAGAGGAGGGGCTCACTGGCATGGACTGGGCAGGCGCCATTCCGGCAAATACCCGTGACGCGCACCGCCTCTTTAAGTGGGCCATGGCCCATGGCGCCTCCTGCATGCACGGGCGGCTCATGCGCGCCTATTTCTGCAGCCACCTCAACCTGAGCAGCCATGATGTTCTCGCCGGTCTTGCGGATAAGGCCGGCCTGAGCAGGGACGGGGCGCTCGCCATGCTCGCTTCCGGCGCCTATCTGAAGGAAGTCCTGGATGATGAGCGCGAGGCCGGTGAGCTCGGCATCCACAGCGTGCCCACTTTCATCGTGAACCGTGAGGCGCGTTTTCTCGGAAGTGATCACTTCCCCGAAATGAAGGCCTGGATTCTCGCGCACAGGGAAAACGGCTGATTCAGCGGACACGCGCAGACAGGATGGGTGCCGTTTTGTTTTCTGTTTATAAAAATAAAACGATTGCAGATATAAAACTTGATATTTTCAGCCATCTCTGCTAAGCGGCGGTTCGCGCTCCTCTGGGGCCTCACTGACTGGAAGGTTTCTGGTTCTTCTTTCTTCTGCCCGGCCACGGGCCGGCCATTCCGGGAGGTGCCATCTGAGAGACAGCTTTTTTTCAGCGCGTCCGGCGTTTTTTCCCTTTCCGTTCATGTCTGCCGTTCCGCTTCCGCGCGGAGGTGCCGGAGGACGCGTTCCGGCAGCGTGCGGGAATTTCGCGCTCCATCCTGAAAGCGTCCTCTTTCCGGAATCCCGTCCCGGGGCTCCGGGAGAATCCCTGGCTGCCGGTCCGTGTCGCGGATGGAAAGGCGAGAACACTTTTCCCGCGGCGTACGCGGACGTCTCCCGGATGCCGGGCAGGCGGGCCTTTGTGACGGGCGGCTCCGCCTTTCTTGCCGCTTTCTTTTTCCGCGGTGCCGCGGAAGCCGCTCCGTACCAGGGCGTGACGGCTCATTCCGGGCGCGGGGTGCTTCTCGGGCGCGTGCGCTGCTCCCTGGGACGCCCCTATGTCCTGGGCGCCGAGGGGCCTGCCGCCTTTGACTGCTCCGGCCTCATCCGCTGGCTTTACGCCGGAATCGGCCTCTCCCTGCCGCGCCTCGCGAAGGATCAGGGAAATACGGGCATGCCGGTCAGGGACTGCCTGCGCTTCGGGGACGTCATCCTCTTCAAGCGCGTGGGCCGCGGATGGCACACCGGCATGTTTCTGGCCCGGAGCTTTTTCGTGCACGCGGCCGGCCGGGAAAAGGGCGTGATCATCTCTTCTCTCCGGGAGTCCTATTTCCGGAAACAGTTCCGCGGGGCGCGGCGCTATCTGCGCTGAGCCCTCCGGCCCCCTTTTTCAGGCAGGGAGGTGTCCCATCAGCATTTTTTCGCATTCCGTACGCTCTTTCAAAGGGGGAATCCATGCCGGTTAGACCGTTCAGCGATGCCGAAAAACGGGAATGGCAGAAAAAGCGCAGGGCCGAGATCGGGGAGCTTTCCCGGAACGTGGCCCTGAGCGTGGTGAATATCATCCGTGAAGGGCTCGTTGAAGACGGACTTGGCTGGAGCAGGCCGAGGCCGGGCGGTCTGCCCCGCAGTCTCGTGCGCGGCACCTACTATAAGGGTGTCAATCAGATAAGCCTGTACAGCCAGGCGAGGGAGAGGGGCATGAGCGATCTCGCCTTTGTGACCTGGAACGCCATCCGGCGCCTCAGGGACAAAGACGGGAAGCCGGCCGTCCTTCTGCCCGGGGCAAGGCCTTTCAGGCTCATCTGCCCGAGGCCCGGCAGCCTGCGCCCCGTTTCTCCGGACGAAGACGTGAGCAGGCTCGATCCCGCACGGCTCGAGCGCCATGATGACGGCACCCGGTGGTACAGGACCGGCCGTATGTTCTGGAGTGTCATGAAGGTCTGGAATGTCGAGGAGACGAGCATCGCCCGCCCCGACAGGATCGTTCCCAAAGCTCCCTTCCTCGACAATGACTTTCTCGAAAAGTTCGTGCGGGCCTGCGGCGCCCGCGTGGAGAACAGGTGCGGTCAGGCTGTCTTCATGAAGAAGGAAGACCTTATCCTCATGCCTGACAAAAGCTATTTTGAGAGCGAGGCCGCGTATTACGCCACGCTCATGCATGAGTTCTACCACTGGACCGGCAGCAGGGGCAGGGAGGAGCGCGACCTCAGCGGCCGTTTCGGATCTGAGGACTACGCCCGGGAGGAAATGCGCGCCGAAATCTTCTCGGCGGTCTGCGCTTCGCTTTTCGGACTCAGGGGCGTGGTGCGCCGCCAGGCCGGATATCTCGACAGCTGGAAGCGCGTTCTCCACGCCCGCCCCGCTTCCATCCTGCTCGCGGCGTCCCAGGCCCAGAATATCGTGGGCGCCATCCTGGACGCTGCCTGCGGGCGGCAGCCCGGCCTTTCCTGGCTCAGAAACAGGGACTTCAGTGCCGTCCCCGCCCCCCTGAAGGATGACCGCCTGCGCCAGGAAGCCATAAGCGCCTCCCTGCGGGAAGAGATGTATCCTGAAAGAACGGAGGAGGACGGGCCGGAGCAAAATCCCGCTCCGGGAAGATAGCCGCGGAGACGGCCGGGATCGGCGTATGTTCCGGTTCCGGCTCTCTTTTTTTTCTCTCCCCCTTGCCACAGGCCCGCCTGCGCGGGTACTCAGATGGGAGGGGAGGACACTGGCATGAGAAGATACGGGATACTGACCGGCGCGGCGTTTGTCTGTGCTCTTTTTCTGATGGCGGGATTCCCGGCCGCCGGAAACGCGGCTCAGGGGGTGCTCCCGGCATCAGCCGATCCCTACGCTCCCCTGGACGCCTCCCAGGAGGCCGAAGTCGCCATGATTCTTTCCGGCCGCGTCCGTCCTGCGAGCCTCATGCCTGCCGAGGCCATGTCCCCGGCGCAGAGGAAGACTAGCGATTTCGGGAAGCCCCGGGCCACGCATGTGCATGGCGGCGTTGATTTTCTTTTTGAAAAGAATGAGTGCGCCACTGCCGAGGACGACGGCTACGTTTCCGATATCCGCGGCTGGGAAGAGGGCGGAAGCTCAGGCGCCAGGGCTGGCCTGCGTATGGAAGTGCATTACACGGGAGACGCGCTCAGAGGACACCGCCGCCTTTTCATGCACGTGGGCCGCATTGCCGAGCCTTTCCTGCAGATGTGCAGTGACGGCCATGTGCGCCGCTTCCCCCACGGGGCGCGCATTCCCTTCAAAAAAGGCCAGACCCTCTTCATGGGCGGCGTCAGGGGCGATCCCGGCGCCGGCAATTCCACTGGCCGCTGCATGCATGTGGAAGCCTGGGACTCCAGGGGAAAGAAATTCAGCATCCTGCGCTACGCCCAGGCCGAATGGCAGACCTCGAAGCAGGCGGATCAGTGGCTCGTGGGCGGGCCTGATTCCTTCAACGTCACCCCGTACCGTCTCGCTTCCGTCCTCATCGTGATGCAGGACAATTACGCCGGCATCCGCAAAATGTTCGCGGACGCCAGCCCCGGTCTGGAACGGGCAGCCGTGGAACTCTGCCGGCGCAGGGCCGATTTCAGGCAGCTTCTCACCGACGCAGGACTCGGCCAGTACGCGGGAAAGTAGAAGGTCCTGAAAACAGTTTCGCCGGAAGGTGCCGGAAGAGTTACGTGAAAAACTGCGCAAGCATGACTGTCTCAGGGAGCAGCCGCTCCTGTTTCCGCATTCATGCTCTCAGGAAGGAGAGGGGCCTGTTTCAGAGGCGCCAGGACGAAGGCATGTGGAAAACGTTTTTATTAGCGAAAATAAATGCGATATTGCCTTTTTTATAATGCATCAAAATACTGTATTGCTGTTATTGATTGTTTATATGTGCTTTTTTTCACAAAGTACTGTTATTGGAGTACCCGGGAAGGTATTGGAAAGGTTTTTCATAAAAAACAGTAAAATTGTATCTTTTGAAAAAGAGAGAATTTTTCTCTTTTCCTCTTCCCTGAGCGCGGATACTGCTCATATTTAAAGAAAGGTTTTGCAATGGAATCTGCTCTGGTGTAACTTTTCTCCATACATCTATGGCGCGGCCCGCTATGCCGCAGACGCGCCGCGGCCGCCGGTTCCGGGTACCTGTTTCCGCTTCCGGCCCGCGGCTGTTTTCTGCCCGGTTTCCCGCCGCGCCGGCCGGACAGGTCACTGTCGGAGGTGGCCCGCCGGGTTTCCCCTAAAAAAGCGAGGCAGCTACAATGTCCAAGAAGATTATCGTCATCGGCGGTGTTGCCCTCGGCCCCAAATGCGCCTGCCGCTGCATGCGGCTCGATCCCACGGCCGAAATCACGCTCTTCGATGAAAACACCCTTATTTCTTATGGCGGCTGCGGCATTCCCTACTTCGTGGGCGGCGATATCCAGAACGTGAAGGATCTCTGCTCCACGCCGTACCAGACCCTGCGCGATCCCTCGTTCTTCAAGGAGATGAAGAACTTCGACGTGCACATCCACTCCCGTGTCACCAAAGTGGACCGCGCCGCGAAGAAAGTGACCGTGCGCGACACCGTCACCGGAGAGGAGAAGGAATATCCTTACGACAAGCTGGTCTTCGCCACGGGCGCCTCGCCCCGCAAGCCTGACGTTCCCGGCAAGGAGCTCGGCAACATCTTCACGCTGACCAAGCTTGAGGCCGCCGACGCCATCCGCAACAAGATTAAGGGCGGTGTTGACCACGCCGTTGTCGTAGGCGGCGGCTTTATCGGTCTCGAGGCCGCTGTGGCCATGGCTGACATGTGGGGCGTCGAAGTCTCCGTCGTGGAAATGATGCCGCACATCCTGCCCGGCGTGCTCTCCCAGACCTACAGCGACTTCGCCCGCCATGACCTTGAAAGCCATGGCGTTCATGTCTACACCGGCGAAAAGGTCGTACGCCTTGAGGGCGACGGCACCGTGCAGCGCGTGATCACCGACAAGCGCACCATCGACGCCCAGCTCGTTATCTACTCCGCCGGCTTCCTGCCCAACGGCCAGCTCGCCGAGGAATGCGGCCTTGAAACCAGCCGCGGCGCCATCGTGGTCAACGAGCACATGCAGACCTCCGACCCCGATATCTACGCCGGCGGCGACTGCTGCTCCATAAAGAACCTTATCACCGGCAAAATGGGCTATCTGCCCCTCGGCAGCATGGCCAACCGTCAGGGCCGCGTCATCGGCACCAACCTCGCCGGCGGCGACGCCACCTTCCCCGGTTATGTAGGTACCTGGTGCGTCAAGCTCTTTGACAAGTCTTTCGCCGGCGTGGGCCTCACCGGTGAGACCGCGGTGAAGGCAGGGTACGATGCCGTCGCCGTGAGCGTGTCCCAGTTTGACCGCGCCCACTTCTATCCGGAGAAGAAGATGATGCAGCTCGAGCTCGTCGTTGACAAAAAGGATGGCCGCGTGCTCGGTATGCAGGGCTGCTGCGAGGATCCCGAATCTATCAAGGCCAGGGTGGACGCCGTGGCCGCCGTTCTGCAGAACAAGCCCTTCGTCAAAGTCGAGGATATCTCCAACCTCGAAGTCTGCTACGCCCCGCCGTTCGCCTCGGCCATGGACGTGGTCAACGCCGTCGGCAACGTCGCCGAGAACGTGCTCGCCGGCCGTATCCGTCCCATCACGCCCGAGGAATTCCTCAGGCTGTGGCATGACCGCAAGAACAACAACTTCTACTTCATCGACTCCCGGCCCCAGAAGGCCGGCGAAGCCGAACAGGCCAAACATCCCGACTGGCACGCCCTGTCCCTGGAAGCTATCCAGACCCGCTGGAACGAGGTTCCCAAGGACAGGCCCATCGCCATCATCTGCAATACCGGCCTGCGTTCCTATGACGCCCTGCTGGTACTCGCTCGCCACGGCATCACCGATGTGGTGCAGTCCATGGGCGGCATGCAGGCTGTCCATGAACTCGGCGCCAGCCTCGACGACTAGCCGCCGTATTCTCCTGTAACAAACCGGAAGGGGGGAGGGATCCCAAAGGATCCTTCCCCCCTTCTTCGGTGTGGTCCGCGCCGACGGACTCTGCTTCCGTCCCGGCTGTGCCTGGCGCGGCCGCGATGTCCGGAAATGTCAGATATTTCTGCCGAGGTTATACGCCTGCTCGATGTAAGGTGTGCCTTTGACAGCGCCCGCCTGGCCAAGTCCGCCGCAGATGAGCGTGCCGGCATCCTGCCACCTGAGAAACTCAAGCGTTACCCTGTACTGCGAGAGCACCGGTTCCGCGTAATGGGGAGACGTCTGGTTGTAGGTCATGATGAGGCAGGCCTTCTTGTTTCCCGTGATGGGCGTGTTAATGGCAAAGAACCGTTCGATCACGATTTTCAGTTTGGCCGCGATGGCGAAATAGTACATGGGCGACACGAAAACAACGGCGTCCGCTGGAAGAATCAGTTCGCGGACCTTTTCGAAATCGTCTTTCTGCACGCAGGGGCCATTCATGCCGCATTTCCAGCAGCCGAGGCACTGGTGAACATCGAGCCTGGAACAGTCAAGGCGGGAGACTTCATGCCCCGCTTCCTCAGCGCCCCGGATAAAGGAATCGGCCAGGGTGTTGGAGTTGCCGTGCTTTCTGGCACTGCCGCACAAAACGAGAATTTTCATAGGGGATCTCCGGATGCATCAGAGACGGCGCGCAGGAAGCCAACAGACTTGCCTCTTTCACTGCTGGCGCGCCGCTCTGCCGCGGATGTGTACTGACACCCGCGGTATAGTGGTACCGGTGGCTCCCATACTAAATTGCCGGCAAAGGTGCAAATGGAGGGGGAAAGGGCAATACTTCTGCCGCGGGGGTCACGCTGAATCCGTTCCAGCCCATGCATGGGGTATGGAATGAAGGATCCGTGTTTTGCCTTCTGTCCGGGCTTCCCCGGTGTTCTCAGAACCCGCTCAGGCCGTCTGATGGATCTTCTCCCCAGCGGTATTCCATCCCCCGGGCAATGTCCCTGGCCATCTGCGTGCCGTACTGATCCGCAATGAAGCCGAGCGCCATGTCCATGCCTGCCGCCACGCCGCCCGCCGTGCAGATATTCCCGTCGCGTACCCAGCGGGCTTCCCGCACCCATTCAGTGCGGGGTCCCATGGAAACGGTCCAGTCAAAGGATTTTTTGTTTCCGGTGGCCTTTCTGCCTTCCAGCACGCCTGCCCTGGCAAGCAGGGCAGAACCCGTGCATACGGAGAGGACGAAGTCTGCGTGAGCGGACATAGTGCGCAGCGTCTGCAGGAATACTCTGTCGTTCACCATCTTCCGGCTCCCGAAGCCTCCGGGCAAAAGAAGGATGTCGCTGTGCGCGTCCTGGGATACTTTTTCAGTGCTGACGCTGAGTCCGGTATGGTTTGTCACGGCGCCGCCATCCAGGGACGTGTAGCGGACTTCATGATCCGGCAGCCGGCTCAGCGCTTCAAGAGGTCCGAAAAGATCCAGGGCGGTAAAGTCATCGTAGAGAAGGGCCGTGATTTTCTTCATAATCCACCTTCAGCCTGCAGTTCTTTTCTGTCGGCTATCATAACCAGAATTTTTCTGCCACTGGTGAGCCAGCGGGATGGAGGCCGGTGCGGTCTTACGCTCCGCTGACCCAGGTGAGCTTCCTCACGGCCATAAAGAGGAAGCCGGAGGTTCGTATCTGATCTCCGGAATCCCCATACTGTTCCTTTGGAAATTAGGGAGTTCCTCCCTGGAACCCCATTACAACAATGGAGACAATAACGCCCAGAGTTTTTCGCATATTTTTTGGGGGACTCGCCCGGTCAAGTTTTCCCCAGCCTGAAATCCGGCCATTATGGGAGGCTTTCGCGCACCCACAGTCCGGATTTTACTTTGGTTTCTGGTAACTAAGAATTCTGTCCGCGCATGAGACTTCGTCTCATGAGGACTCCCTGCCGGGCATGGCATTAAGCCCTTTTTGGAGCAGCAGACGAATCCTTCATTTTTAGCCCCTATCGTAAATGCCCGTAGAATTTCATCGGGTTCTAAGTTAAGGATGATCTGAGCCATGGTGTTCTCCTTTCGGTTTTGGTGGTTGAGCAATTCCAAATATGCCGAAGGCGTTCCCATGGCTCAACTTTCTGCCACGGGAATTTACACCACTATATGGGCTCTACCGAGTTGATATCTCTCGCGCCACCCTGTAAATAATCGACAGGCTTCACATCTCTCGGAGCTGTGTCCTATGGGGCACGTCCATTATTAGCGATATCGTACTGAAAAGAGGCATGACATGGATACTATTCGAATAAAAGGGATAGGTACTGATATCCTGCTCCCATATCCTGCAAAAGAAAAAAGTCCCGTCGTCATCCCTCAGCCTGTTATTCTGAAAGAAAGCTTTACCCGTGGATTACGGAGCCTCAGCGATATTTATGGCTACGAAGGAATCGCAAGAATCAATGCGATAAGCAGGCAAATAGAAGCATTTATTCATGGCTGATAAAAAGAAAAATAACAGGGAATTTGCATTCGACATGCAAAAAAAGAATATAGAGATAAGCTAAATAATCTGCTTTCACACGGCGATCCTTCTGTTTCGCCGCATCTTCAGCCAACGGATCAGCAACAAAAACAAATTTTTTTACACGAACAGCAGCACATACAACAAACAGGAATAACAAGCACTGACCCACTTGTTGTAATGATTGGTTCTAAGGATACTTTTGAACGTTTAGAAAAGTATAATTCTAAGCTTACTCATTCTATGTATGAACTGTTCATCGCTAAACAGCAAGCATCAGTAAACTTATTACAGAGCCAGACTGAAGCGGTAAAATCTCTTCCAAAAGCCTCGGAACGCGAATATGTTATTACACAAGGGGACAGTGGTTTGGCCTATGTTGCATTATTGTTGGCTTGGCTGTTTCTGTCTTTATGGCATGGAATGGATATATAAAAACAGCCGGGATGATTGCTATGGCAGTGTTAGCCCCTAATATTATATCAACAATTATAACTCCAAGGATAAATAAACAATAGACTGAAAACAAAAAATAAAAAATGTGAACCCCAAATAAATCGGATTCCCAGACAGGCCTGGACTCTTTGCTTGTTGGGGGCCTTTCTGGACAACTGGAGGCACCGAAACACGCTGACCCGGGAATCAGCTGAGATCATGTTTTTGAATCTGGTCTACTAGGCAGTAAGCCGTAGCGAACTACCATTTCAAGAATCTGTTATATAACAATACGTATCGTCAAAAAAATGACGAATACCGAGGGAAAGGGGTGTCTTTTGGCAAGGGAATGCTCTTTTGGCACGCTGAAAGAAGTGCTTGAGTTTTTGCAGGGCCCCCTGAACCGGGAAATCAGCATCTCCAAGCTCAAACAGGATTCAGCCTCACGAAAATTTCCCACTGCAGCATTGATGGGTGGGCACAAGCCGGGATAGACCGTTAAGCAACAACCCTACGGACGAAGCCGCCCGCCATGCCAGCCGTAACGTTGAAACTTGTTGTCTAACATGATGCGGCGCCGGCAGTAAGGTCCTGATTAGTGGGTAGATTGCCTTTCGGAAGGAAACGGGTGATGACCGCCCGGGACGAACAGTTTTTTACGGGATTTTTTGCGAAGCGGGCAGAAGAATTTTCCGGTGCACCTCCGGATTAGCCGCTTGTGGCTTAGTAAGGGAAACGCAGAATGCGGCAGGTTCAGGAAACCCGCCGCATTCTGAAAATGATGATATATGTGAAAAAAACTATTCCAGCACGAGGAGCAGAGCCATCTTGAACCTGCCGACGGCCTTCACGGAGTGCCGCCCCGCCTTATCAAACTTGAAGGTCTCGCCGGCCCTGATGTGGTGTTCCTTTCCCTCGTAGCCGATGATGGCTTCGCCATCCAGCGCGAAGACAAGCGCTTCGCCGGGCGCGGCGTGCTCTGAGAGTCCGGTGCCCTCATCGAAACTCATGATGACAAACTTGAGGTTCTTTTCGTGGATAAGATCCATGTTGACGATTCTGCCTTCCTGGTAGGGCAGGAGATCCTTGAGCTTGAATACGTCGCCGGCCCTGAGAATCTGGTTCATAGTGGTCTCCTTTGGAAATCCTGTTTCCGTGTAAACGCATCCTGTATCCGTCTTCATGCCCACAGGGACATTGGTGGGCGATATCAGGCTCTCCCCCGCGTTCACTCTCCGGGACATCCCGTCAGAAGTGAAAACGTCCATGCTTCCGGAGTAAACGGTCAGGAGCTTATGATACGTGTATATTTCGGCGCTGATGCTTGTTCCTCCGGCCATGGAGAAAACAGAAAACGACTTCTCGTCGTCCTGAAAAATCTGTTCCGAGACAGTACAGCCGGGCACCGGCTGATTTTCTTCCGCGATTCTGATGACTCTTCCTGCTTCTGTTCTCATGGCTTTCTCCAATCACGCTTTGCGCTGTTAGCTGGATTCTTCTTATGTGCGGGAGCTGTCACCACGCTGACCTGTACTGCCCCACACCCCAAGGATAAGCACTTCTGCCGGGAGTACAGCCGGATTCATCTGTCTTTTCCCCGGGAGCGTGATCCACGTCACATCCGCCCCATATCTTCCTGCGGCTTGTGGTCCGGAAATCATCGCTTTCCGATCCGGCAGGAAAGGGCAGGGGCGCAGCGCGGATCCCGGTGGACTCATCCCCGCCTCCGGCTGCCCGGAGCTCAGGATGAGCGATGCCGGCATCACAGGTGAAGAACGGAAGAAGCACTTCCTGCCGTGAGGCAGAGTCCCGATGGTAGCGTTACCCGGCTCTCCTGACGGGTTCCGGTGAAGAGCGGGCTTTTTACCGCGAAAAATCCTGCCGTCAGGAGGGAATGCACTGCATGGCCGGGGCCGAAAAGCCTGATGCCGGGCTTCACTTTGATTTAACGGATCCGGGGTAAACGCCAGGAGTATGAACGCCATGTTTTCCGCTATTTGAAGAGATGGAACTCTTCTCTGGTCAGCCCGCAGTCCAGAGCCCGGTACAGGTACCGCGCGGCTATGGAAGAGTAAGGTTTCCACTTCCTGCATTTCGCGCGGATGGCTTTCGGGCCCGTGTCCCCGGTTTTGTAGAGCCACTTGTAGCTCTGCAGAAAAGCGACGTCCTCAAACGGCAGGATGTCCTGACGGTCGAGGACGAAGATGAGATACATCTTGGCTGTCCAATCGCCGATGCCATGAAGTGAGGAGAGTTTTGTCATAACGGCGTCATCAGGGAGGGCAGGAAGAGCCGCGGGGTCGAGCGTTCCATCCCTGACGGCTTCGGTCAGGCAGCGTATGGTCTGAACCTTCCTCCCGGATGATCCGATGCTTCTGATCTGGCTGTCGGAAAGCGCGCTGATCCTTTCCACTGTCACGGAACCGCCGCAGAGAGCCTCCAGTCTGGCATAGATTTTCGCGGCCGCCCTGGTCGAAATCATCTGTTCGATGACCTCATGCACAAGGAAAGCGTACCCGCCTTCATATGTTGTGTACGAGATGGGGCCGATCATCGAGAACAGTTTGGCGAAGCGCTTATCCTTCCGGCAGAGGTGCTGTATCGAAGCTGATCCGCTATCAAGAAAGACTGTTTTGCTCATGGCGCTGTCCTTTTACGGGGAAGGGGTTTCTGTCGGGCATATCTTCCACAATTCTGCCACAAAACAAAAGTCCTGTCCCCGCCGCGGCCCGCTAAGAAGGCGGTATCCTTTTATTCTGCGCGGCAGAGTATGAAGGCTTCCGGTTGAGGCGCTGTTCCGTATGGATGGAATGTTCCGGCCGCGAAACCGTCAGCGCGGCGCGTACATGATAATGGCCACGCCGGTGAGCGCGACGATGCCGCCAATGATGTCGAAGCGGTCAGGCTGCACATTGTCGATGAGCCAGCCCCAGAGAATGGAGAGCGCAATGAAAATTCCTCCGTACGCGGCGTAAACGCGCCCAAAGTTTCCTTCCGGCTGCAGAGTGGGGACGATGCCGTAAACGATGAGGATGGCGGCGCCGGAGAGACCGAAGAGCAGGCTGCGCCCTTCGCGGAGCCAGAGCCACATGAGGTAGCCGCCCCCGATTTCGCAGAGGCCGGCAAGCAGAAAATAGAGCAGCGATTTGACGATGAGCATGGACGGATTCCTGTACTGATGATCATTTTGGGCAAAGTGTAGATGAAATAATAAAAATAACAATATGGCATTCTGGAGAGCTGTTTCCAGCCGCTCTGCCAGATTTGCCTGCGGGTTTTCCGGGGCAGCAGGAGGCCGCAGTTTTTCCCGAGGTGTCGTTCGCCGTGGAAAACGTACCCGATTCTCTCAGAAAATCCCCAAAAATGGCCGGCTGGCAGCACGAACTTCACGTATTTGACACCCGTGCCGCCCCTTTTCTAAAAACTGGGCGCCTGGCGAGTCCTGTGCGTCTCTTCGGTCACCCGTAAAGGCTGACAGTGGAACGCTCCCCTCGGCAGGACTGCCGTTCCTGATGCCGCGTGGCATTCCGGCAGCGGTAAGGTAAAACAGATTCAGGGAGACAAAAATGAAAAAGATGCTGATAGTGTACTACTCGTGGTCCCATGGCAACACAAAGCGGATTGCGGAGTGTCTGGCGCAGGGAACAGGCGCGAAGTGCGTGTCCATTGATACAGTGGAGCCCTACAAGGGCACCTACGATGAGGTCGTGGAGCAGGGGCGGCTTGAAGTGCAAAAGGGATTCATGCCTGACATCAGGGAGATCGGTGTGAACATCAGTGACTTCGACCTCATCGCCGTTGGTACCCCGACATGGTGGTTCACCATGGCTCCGGCTGTGCGCACCTTCCTGCACAGCCAGGACTGGCAGGGAAAGACGATCATCCCATTCATGACCAATGGCGGCTGGCCGGGGCATGTCATCAAAGACATGGAAAAGGCCTGCGCCGGAGCGCGCTGCATTCTGCCCATGCAGGTGCAGTTTGACTCCACTGGCGGCAGCCGCATGGAGACGCCGCAGAAGGACGTCGACAGATGGGTGGATAAGGTAAGAAAAATTTTGGACGGCGCTGACTGCTGATGGCTGGTTCCGGTGTCTGGGGACATCAGGGGTAATCTGCCTGGCTCATGCGCCGCACGTCGTTACGGCTGTCAGCGCGCTCTCCTGTATGCCCATACCGCTTTGCTCCGGGCTACTTTGGGGACTCTCCGTCAGGTATGGCTTTGAGCCCCTTTCGGAGCAGCAGACGGAATTCTTCCTTTTAGCTCCTGTCGTAAATGCCCGTAGAATTTCATAGGGTTCCACGTTTAGGATGAACTGAGCCATGGTGTTCTCCTTTCGGTTTTGGCGGTTTTGAGCAATCCAGACACCGAAGGCGTTCCCCTGACTCAATTTTTTCCCGTGGGAATTGGCACCACTATATAGACTCTACCAGAGATACTGTATTTGGAATGAAAATTCACCTCTCTCCTTCTTCATTCCGTGTATTTCTATAATTCATTCATAAGAAGAAAATCCCGAAGTTTGTAATGATAGACGGTGCTGGTTGAATAGTCGATATCATCGTTTGTGATAATGATCTTTTTCACTGTGTTATCAATGCCTGCAAATGCGGAGAACTCTCTGTCGTAGGCTTTGTCTTCTGCTACACTATATGCAACCTGTACCAGGTACTGCTTACCGTCTCTGACAGCTCTGAAATCGATCTCCCGGCCTTTATTGCTGTATACACTCACTTCATACCCCAGATAGAGCAATTCATTCAAAACGATATTTTCCAGATTGTGTGTAAGGTCGTACCGGCTTCCTGATATTCGGATGCTGTTCAGAGAAACATCTTCATCATAAAGCTTATAGTAGTAATTGAGTTTTGCCTTGGCCTTAGGAGAGTAAAGGGGGATTCCTTCGATGACATATGCCTCTTTCAGATATCAGAGATACTTGATTACCGTCGGGACGGAAATAGAAATATTCTGCCCCTTCATATAATCTGAAATGGATTTTGCACTGAAAATCCTGGCATTGTAGACAAGAGTGTAATCGGCGATTCGCTCAAATACATCTTTTTTTCGAATATTGTATCGGTTTTCCAGATCGTTGTAAATGATGGTGTTGTTCAAGTCGTTCAGGTAGCGTCTCATGGATTCTTCATCCTGCAGCTCCAACGCAGCCGGGAATCCGCCCCAGACCAGGTAATCAATGAGCTCAAAACGGCGGCCCAGCTGGTCAGCATATTCTTTGGCCTCCCGGTATACGAAAGGCCTTATGCGGAAGGAAACGTAGCGTCCTGACAGTTCTTTCGTAAATTCACGGGAAAGCAGTTTGGAATTGCTCCCCGTTATGAATAAAGACGCGTTATAGAGCCTGAGCGTCCTTGCGGCTTCGTTCCAACCTTCGACGTTTTGGACTTCGTCCAGAAAAACGTAGAGTTTTTCTTTGGACAGATAAGCATTCACATAGGAAATGAGGGCGTCCGCATCCGGAATATTTGCCCGGACAGGCCTCTGGTCAAAGTCCAAGAAAAGGCACTTTTTTCCGGCGGCTTCAAGCTCATTCAATACCTGCTTTAAAATGACGGATTTCCCGCACCGGCGTATACCGGTAATGATTTTGATCAGGTCGCTTTCGTAAAAAGGTCTGATCTGTTTCAGGTAGTGCTCTCTGTTGACACTCCCCACGGATAACTCCGGGGGATTCTTGGTTCGACGACCACTGC
>ERZ1034984.178-NODE-178-length-70417-cov-26.586780_pt1 | contig 70417 bp, 57 predicted proteins | sample MGYA00520589_ERZ1034984 | MGnify/ENA primary metagenome ERZ1034984 (study PRJEB33766, sample SAMN09781790) | gut metagenome | biome: gut microbiome | host: Homo sapiens | place: Madagascar | study: EMG produced TPA metagenomics assembly of the PRJNA485056 data...
GCTACCGGTGCCTGATTGCAAATCAGGCCGCGTAGCGCACAAGGTCTGCCGCCCGACAGGGTGGACAGACCCGCCTGCCTTCAAAACGGCAGGCTCTCCCCCGGCTCGCCCTGATCGGCAGCGAAACCTAAACAGTCGCGGCGGCGGCGGGAGCGGTGGCGGCAGCACGCGCGGCCAGCTTGTTGTCGATGAACAGCAGCGCTTCTTTGGAGTTGCCGGCAAGCTCAAGCTGGTCGATGATTTCCTGAACGCTCTTTTCCTCCTGCACCTGCTCGGTGACGAAGAAGTTCAGAAAGTTCAAAGTCGCGAAACTGTTGTTTTTCATCGCGAGGGCGGCGAGCTTGTCGATGCGGGAGGTCACGATCTTTTCATGCTTCAAAGCGCCCTTGAACACCGCAAGCACACCGGAGCTGTCGAATTCCGGCTTCGGAATGGCCTGAAGTTCGACGGCGGCGCTGTTGTCGTTGATATAGCGGTAGAAGATATCCGCATGGATCAGCTCCTCGTCCGCCTGAATGCGCATCCAATGGGCGCAGCCGGGCAGGTTCATGCGTTCAAGGGCGGCAGCCATGCCCAGATAGATATAGGCGGATGAGATTTCAAACACCATCTGGTCGTTCAATGCCGCGGTCAGTTCTCCATTCAACATATTCGTTTCCTCCATAAAATAATAGTAGTGCCTGCCCGGTATTTCCGGGAAGCAATATCTATAATAGATCAAAAAAATAAAAAATCAATACGGGCCGGCTTGCTTTTTGCGGAAATGCGGTTAGATTAAAAGTAACAGGAGTTATCAATCTTATGCAGTTCGGTCGAAACATCTACAGCCAGATTCACCGGGGCGCCTATCGTGGGCGGCCTCTGTTTGCTGCTGCCGAAACTCCTGCTCTGCTGCGACTTATTTGCGCCGGCCCGGTGCAGACAGGTCGTTGACGTTTTCATTCCCCGCCTGTTGCAAGCCGCCGGTCCGGCGTTGAAGGAATCCGTATTCAATTCCGGCAACGCGTACTGTGATGTGTTTTCTCCGTTGAATTGTTCGGATTCCGCTCTTACCGTGCGAAATTTCCAAACCATTATTCATTTCAAGGAGAATTATCATGGAACAGTATCCGAAGTACCGCGCAAGCGAACCCGTCGCCATCGAAAACCGCGTCTGGCCGACCCGCCGGATCACCCGTCCCCCGGCCTGGGTTTCAGTCGATCTGCGCGACGGCAACCAGGCGTTCGCCCGTCCGATGAACGTGGCGACCAAGATCCGCTATTTCCAGATGCTGACGCAGATCGGCTTCAAGGAGATCGAAGTGGCTTATCCTGCATCCTCGGCGGAGGAATTCGAGTTCGTGCGGCGGTTGATCGCGGAGAACCTGATCCCGGACGACGTCCGGATTTCCGTACTCACCGCGGCCCGTGAAAACCTGATCGCCCGCACCATCGAATCGCTGCAGGGCGTGCGGCAGGCGACCATCCACTGCTACGTCGCGACCAGCGACCTCCATCGGGAGTTCGTCTTTCATAAAACCGAGGCGGAAATCACGGAGATGGCGGTTTCCGCGACGAAGATGATCGCCGAAGCACTGGAGCAGAACGGCATGCGCGACGCGATCCATTATGAATTTTCGCCGGAGGAGTTCAGCGACAGCCGGTTGGGATTCATCGTCGATCTCGCCTCGGCGGTCCACGACGCGTGGCGGCCGAACGGCAAGGCGGATTTCATCCTGAACCTCCCCGCCACCGTCGAGCGTCGTCCTCCCTACGAGTATGCCGACATGGTCGAAGCCTTCACCCGGAGCTACCCGTATATGGCGGACACCACCTTGAGCGTGCATACCCATAACGATCAGGGCGGCGCGGTCGCGGCGGCGGAGATGGCGGTGCTGGCCGGGGCGGAGCGGGTGGAGGGGACCCTCTGCGGCCACGGCGAACGCACCGGCAATATGGATCTGGTGATGTTCGCGTTGAATTTGAAATCGCGCGGCGTCGATCCGGGGCTGGATTTCTCGAACCTCCCGGAAATCGTCGAATTCATCGAGGAGGTGTCGGACATCCGGATTCACCCGCGCGCGCCGTATACCGGCGAACTGGTTTTCACCGCGTTTTCCGGCACCCATCAGGATGCGATCCGCAAGGGGATGGCGCAGCGCGAGGAAATCTCCGCCCGCTTCAAACAGGGGTGGAAGATGCCCTATCTGCACCTCGACCCCGCCGACATCGGCCGGAACTACGACGGGCTGATCCGGATCAACAGCCAGTCCGGCAAGGGCGGCATCGCCTACATCCTCGAAAGCGTCTACGGCATCAGCATCCCCAAACCGATGCAGCCGGTGGTCGCCCGTGAGGTGCAGCGCGCCGCCGAAGCGAGCGGCAACGAGGTTTCCGCCGTCGAAATCCACCGGATTTTCATGGAAAAATTCGTGGATGCCGGCGGGAAAGTCAGGATCGGCGGTTTCCGCATCCAGCGTCCCGCTCCGACCGGCGTGGACCAGACCGGCGTGGAGCTGGAGCTTAAAGTAGGCGATTCAACCTACGCGGTGCTCGGCACCGGTTCCGGGCCGATTGAAGCGGCGGTCGCGGCATTGAACCGCTGCCCCGCCCTGCCCGATTTTCAGGTGGAAAGCTATTCGGAACATGCACTCGGGCGCGGTTCCTCCGCGCAGGCCATCGCCTTCATCGGGCTCAAGTTCGAGGATTCGGAGACGATCGTCTACGGCGTCGGCGTCAATGCGAACATCAACCTCGCCGCGATCGGGGCCATCGCGGCGGCGCTGAACCGCCGCTGACCGGCACGCCAGGAAACTGGCGCAAAGCGTCTTTGGAAAGAGGACACAATCGCGAAGTATCGCTTATAAACTTATCACAACCCATTAGTAATAACCCCGGTTTTGAGATTTTTGCTGTGCAAAAATCTCAAAACCGTACCCGGCGCCGGCACCTTGCCGGTCGGGGGGACCGGGGGCGAAACGCCCCCGGCCGCCGGAGGCGAGTCGTGAGGGGGGAGGCCGCCGGTGGCGTGCTCCGTCACTTCGAGCGGGAGACGACTTCGCCGGGCGTGGTGCAGCTCCCCGCGGCAAGGCTGCGGCCGGGATAGATCGAAGTGTGGATTCCGGTGTGGACTCCTTCGCCGATGATCGCGCCGAACTTGCGGCGGCCGGTGTCGAGGAACTCCTGGTTTTCCAGCCAGCGGTGGTTGCGGCCGTCGTGGCGCAGATTCGAGATGATCGTGCCTGCGCCGAAGTTCACGCCGTCGCAGATCACCGAGTCGCCCGCATAGCTCAGGTGACCGACGCTGACCTTGTCGCCGAGCAGGGAGTTTTTGATTTCGACCGCCTGCCCGACGTGGCATTTATCGCCGATCGAGGTGTTGCCGCGGATGTAGCAGTTCGGGCCGATCTTGCAGTTTTCACCGATCACGACGTTGCCTTCGATGTAGACGCCGGGCAGGATCACGCTGTTCGCGCCGAGCTTCACGAAACCGTCGAGGGTGGCTCCGGCGCGGACGGTGCCGCGAATGTCGTTGCTGGTCATCGCGCCGACCAGACGCTCGTTCAGCGAAAGCAGGTCCCACGGATGGCGGATGCGGGTGGAGTTTTCATCCAGCGGCAGTTCGGTGACGCCGAGCCTGCCGGGAATGGTGACTTCCGCGAGGGTGGCGCCGTCGCTGGCGTCCTTGACGACGCAGTTGCCGGCGCCGGTCGCGAGCAGTGCCGCGAATTCGAGCGAAGGCAGGAAGTCGCCGCGCACGGCGACGGTGCGGTTGTCCGGCAGCGCGGGGAAACGCGAAAGGATCAGGTCCGCGATGCGGATTCCGCCCACTTTGATCGTATTGACTTCCGCGGTGATCGGCCAGAGACTCGGAACTTTGGCGGCGATGATTTCAACAGCCATGATGCTCAACCTCCCTGATTATTTGAGTTCATCCTGCGCGACGGCGCAGAGCTTTTCGATCCAGGCCGGCACGTCGGCGGGATTTTCGGCTTCGACCAGAATGCGCATCTTGTTCTCGGTGCCGGAGTAACGCACAATGGTGCGGCCGGAGTCGCCGAGCGCGGCCTTGCATTCGGCGATCGCCGCCGGCAGCTTTTCCAGCTGGTCGAGCGGCACCTTGCGGCCGATCGGGAAGGAGCGGATCTCCTGCGGAAACACCGACATGAAGCCCGCCAGCTCCGCCAGCGGTTTGCCGGTGCGTTCCATCAGCTGCAGCACGTGCAGCGCGGAGATGATCCCGTCGCCGGTGGTCGCGTAGTCCATGAAGATGATGTGGCCGGACTGTTCGCCGCCGACGTTGAATCCCTTTTCGCGCATCCGTTCGATCACGTAACGGTCGCCGACGTCGGTGACTTCGACGCTGATGCCGTTCTCCTTCATCGCGCGGTGCAGCCCGAGGTTGCTCATGCCGGTGACCACGACGGTATCGGCGGCGAGGCGGCCGCGCTTCTTGAGGTCGAGCGCGATCATGCCGATGATCCGGTCTCCGTTGACTTCGACGCCGTCGGAGTCGCAGAAGATCACCCGGTCGGCGTCGCCGTCGAGCGCGATGCCGCAGTCGGCCTTGTGCTCAAGCACCAGCTTGCTGATGTTCTCCGGATGGGTCGCGCCGCAGCCGTCATTGATGTTCAGCCCGTCGGGACGGACGGCGGTTTCGATCACTTCGGCGCCGAGTTCGCGGAAGATCAACGGAGCGATCGAATAAGCGCCGCCGTTGGCGCAGTCGAGCACGATCTTCAATCCGCGCAGACTCAGGTTCCTGATCGAACTTTTCGCAAATTCGATGTAACGGCCGCGGGCGTCGTCGATCCGGTAGGCCTTGCCGATCCGGTCGCAGGGCACATGCCGCTCCCTGAGCTCAGGATCAAGGATGTGCTTTTCGATCTCAAGTTCGACGTCGTCCGGCAGCTTGAAGCCGTCGGCGGCGAAAATCTTGATCCCGTTGTCGCAGGCCGGATTGTGGCTGGCGGTGATCATGATGCCGCAGGCGGCCCCCATCGACTTGGTCAGGTGGGCGACCGCCGGAGTCGGCATCGGCCCGACCGAAAGCACATCCATGCCCATGCCGGTCAGCCCGGCGGTCAGCGCATTTTCAAGCATATAACCGGAAATGCGCGTATCCTTGCCGAGCACGACCCGCTTGCGGCCGTCGTTGCCGCCCGCTCCGAGCACCAGCGCGGTGGCCTTGCCGACCAGCAGCGCGAGCTCCGGGGTAATCGGATAAACATTCGCCTTGCCGCGGATGCCATCGGTTCCAAACAGTTTTTTCATGATGTTCTGACTCCTCAATTGCTGTGGTGATTACTGTCTCTTTGTCGCGAGATTGACCGCGAAGGTCCGCAATGCGAGCTCTTCGTTGACGTTGAAGCGGAGGGTGAACAGCAGTTCCTCCGCTTCGCGCAGCGCGACCGCACCGCGTGCCGGGGCGATTTTTTCCGGCAGGTCGATGCCTGCAAAAATTTCAGGGTTGGCCAGCTGATCGAACCGGATCCCCTCCGAAAGCTGGAAAACCTGCTGGCAGAAGGTCTGGATCGCGGTCAGGAACTGGCCCCGCTCTTTCATGTAAGCTCCGGCGGCGGCGTCCGCGGCCTGCTGCTCGACCCGCTTGACCAGCGCCGGGTCTCCGGTCTGGGCGGCGGCGGTCAGCCGGGCGGTCCACTCCCCGGCGGTCCGCCCGCCGGCGTCGCTGTTGAGGCCGGAGGCGACCTGGATCAGCTGCGCGGCCCCGGCTTCGGCTTTGGCGAGGTCACCGCGCGCCTCGAAAAACAGCGCCCCGAGCGCCGCGAACACCTGCTCCTTGCCCGCGAAATCGAATTCGCAGCGGTTGGTCAGCAGCGAAATTTGCTGGCAGCGGCTGCGGGTGGTCGGCAGCAGCGAAGCCGGGTTGCCGGTGGTCAGGATCAGCAGAGTCTCCGGCGGCGGCTCCTCCAGCGTTTTGAGCAGCGCGTTCTGGGATTCGTCGTTCATCCGGTCGGCGTCGTAGATCACGCCGACCTTGCGGTTAGCGCCGCCGGTGCTGGTCAGATGGAACTGCTCCTCGAAATAGCGCAGCGTATTCGGCTCCGGCTTGCCCCGTTCACCGATCTTGATGAAGTACATCTTTCCGACCGGGCTGAGCGTGTAAAATTCGGAATAGGTCCCCTGCTCCAACTGGCGGCAGACCCGGCAGACCGTGCAGGGGCGCCCTTCCCGGCTGTCGGGACACGCCGCGATCTGCGCCAGCACGACCGCGAACTCCCGGCGGGCGCGCTCCGTATCGGCGTGAACCAGAAAGGCGTGGGCGAGGCGGTGATGCTTCCGGGCGTTTTCGAGATGGCTGACCAGCGCGGGGTAGTTGAAGGCGTAATTATCGTATAAGCTCATCGACCAGTTTCCTGACTTCGGTCTGAATTTCCTGTGCGGGGCGGTCGGCGGCGACCACCCGGACCCGTTCCGGCTCCCGCGCCGCAATCGTCAAATAACTTTCCCTGACCTGCCGGTGAAATTCGAGTTTTTCCTCTTCAAAGCGGTCGTGCTCGCCCTGCGTTTCGGTGCGGGTGCGGGTGCGGGCAAAGCCCGCCTCCGGCGTCAGGTCGAAGAGCAGCGTCAGGTCGGGCGCGCACTCCGCGATCGCGAGATCGTTCAGCGCGTCGATCGCTTCGGCGTCGAAGCCGCGCGCCCCCCCCTGATAGGCGGTGGTCGAATCGAAATACCGGTCGCACAGCACGACCTTCCCGGCCGCCAGCGCCGGCCGGATCACTTCGCGCACATGCTGCGAACGGGCCGCTTCGATCAGCAGCAGTTCGGTGGTGTTGTGCAGCTTCTCCTCCCCCTCAAACGCCTTGATCACGGCGCGGAGCCGTTCGGCGAGGGGGGTGCCGCCGGGCTCGCGCGTGGCGATCACTTCGAACCCTTTTTCCTCCAGATATCCGGCAAGCAGCTTCAACTGGGTGCTCTTGCCGGCGCCCTCCGGGCCTTCAAAGGTGATCAGCCGCCCCGGATGGGTGTGTTTGAGTCGTTTCTTCATCGTAAAATTCTCACTTTTTTCCATAAAAGAACAATACCGCCATTTGCCCTAAAGTTCAACCGGTGTTATATTCCTTAATACGATTTTTTCAGGTTTTTAATTCAGTAAAACGGTATAGTTCAAAATGGCAAAAGAATTGACCCGCGACAGCTATCTTTCCAAACACGTCGGCGACTTCCCGGCTGAAATCACCATCGGTTCCCGGCGGTACGTGAAGGTCGACGATCTCCGTTACGGCACCAACCCCCATCAGGCGGCCAGCTACTACAAGCCCGCGGATGAAGCGTGCGTGATCGGCGACATGAAGATTCTGAAGAACGGCAAGAGCGGGCTTTCACAGACCAATCTCGAAGACATCTCCTATGCGCTGAACATCGTGAAGTTCTTCGACACCCCGGCCTGCGCGGTGATGAAACATGTGAATCCCTCCGGCGCGGCCGCGGGCCGTCCCGGCGAATCGCTGAAAACGGTCTACCTCAAGGCGCGTGACGCCGACGCCCGCGCCGCCTTCGGCAGTTCGATCGCGTTCAACAAGGAGGTCGACCAGGAGACCGCACGCGAAATCATGTCCACCTTCGTCGAATGCGTGGTCGCCCCTTCCTATGCGCCCGGCGTGCTGGAAATCTTCAACGACGGCGAAACCTACAAGCTCAACAAACATATCCGCATCATCCAGTGCGGCGACCTGTCGAAGCTGCCCCGTTTCACCGGCGAGGCGAAGGATGAACACAACACGGTCAAGGTGCTGGCCGACGGTTCGCTGGTGATCGCCCAGCCGCTGATGACCTCGATGAAAAGCGTCGCGGACCTGGTTCCGGCGGAAGCCGAAAACAAGCGGTGCGGCCGTCAGGTTTCGACCGTCGCGGCGACCGACGCGCAGAAGTTCGACCTGCTGTTCGCGTGGTACGTGAATCTGAGCGTCCGCTCCAACGGCGTGGTGATCGTGAAGGACGGGCAGACCCTCTCCGTCGGCACCGGCGAGCAGGACCGGGTCGGCGCGATCGAACAGGCGATCGCGAAGTTCAAGCAGAAGTACAGCGGCGAAGGCACGCTGCAGGATTCGGTGATGGCCAGCGACGGTTTCTTTCCGTTTGAGGACGGAGTCGAAACCGCCGCCGCAGCCGGAGTCACCGCGATCATCGCCCCCTCCGGCTCACTGCGCGACGCGGATGTGATCAAGCGCGCCAATGAGCTCGGCGTGGCGTTGTTCCATGCTCCCGAGCGGATTTTTTCGCATCATTGATCTTTAAAAAAACAACAATAATCAAGGAGCCACCGACTATGGCGGACAAGAAAAAACAGCTGGATGCCGCACTTTCCCATGCGCTGATGAATGATATGGAACGCATTGAATACGGCTTCGCCACCTATTGGAAACAGATCGTGATCGCCGCAGTGGCCGTCGTGATCGTGATCGCCGCGGTATTCGGCTATTTCGCGGTCAGCCGCAACGCGGCGCGCGAGGCCGCTTTCGCGCTGGCCGACGCCGCCACCGTCGACGAACTGAATGCCGCGCTGGATAAATATGCCGACGCTCCCGGCGTCGCCGCCGCCCGCTTCCGGCTGGCCAAGCTGCTCTCCGCCGACAAGAAGTACGACGAAGCGCTGCAGGAGCTGACCGCCGTGAAAGCGGCCAAACCGGGCGAACCGCTCCTCGGCATGGCGATGCTCTCAATGGCCTACATTCAGGAGCTGAAAGGCAGCTATGAGGCCGCGGCGGCCGAATTTGAAGCGATCGGCGCACTTCCGGAGGTTTCCGCCGGTGTCCGCGCCGAAGCCTGCACCAATGCCGGACGGCTCTACCTCCAGCTCAAGGAGCTGAACAAAGCCGCCGCCGCGCTGAAGCGGGCGGATATTCCCGACCTGCGTTCCACCACCGCCGCGGCCTGGAGCATGGACGCCAAGTCGCTGCTGGTCGCCCTCGAAAGCGGCGAATACGGCCCCTATAAGCCCGAAACGGCTCCGGTCAAGCTGTAACACAATGGAACTCACCCGGAAACTCGAAACGCTGCTCCGGTCGCTGTACACGCGACACGGACGGCGCAAATCCGGGTACTGTGTCTGCGAAGGCGTGCGGGCCGTCGGTGAACTTTTCGCGCGCCGCCCGGAGCTGGTGCGCTTCACGGTCGCCACGGAACGCGGCCTCGCGGAGTACGGTCCCGTCTCCGGCGATCTCTATTCGCTCAGCGAATCCCGCTTCGCGGAGTTCGCCGGAACCGTCAACTCGCAGGGGATCCTCGCCGTCGCCGCGATCCCCGCTCCGCCCGGCGAAGAAACACCTCCCGAAGTCCCGTTCATTTTCGCGCTCGACGGCCTCGGCGATCCCGGCAATTTCGGAACCATCTGCCGCACCCTGCGTTCCACCGGCCTCGATGAACTCTGGTACACCAAAGGCTCCATCGATCCCTACGGCGACAAGGCGATCCGCTCCGGCCTCGGCGTCCAGTTCGCGCTGAAGCTCCGCTGCTTCGAAAACCTCGAAACACTCCGCGCCGCCGCCGCAAGATTCGGTTATGATAAAGTTTTCCTGACGGACCCGCATCAGGGCGAAAGCTGCTTTACCGCTCCCGACCTTTTCCAGCGCAGCGTCGTCGTGATCGGAGGCGAAGCCAACGGCGTCAACGACCTTGCCGCCGCCCGGCGCGTGACCATCCCGATGCCCGGCAACTACGAATCGCTGAACGCAGCCCAGGCCGCCACCGTCTTTCTCTTTGAATACGTCCGCCGCCTCACTACCGCATAGGCGTAACTTTACCTCCGGCGGCCGGGGGCGCTTCGCCCCCCGGACCCCCAGACCGGCAAGGTGCCGGTGCCGGGTACGGTTTTGAATTTTTACACAGTAAAAATTCAAAACCGGGGTATTTAAAAGACGGGGATAGCAATGCAATAAGGTCGTCAGGTGATCTTGGAATGCGGAAGTCCGAAAGGTTTGTCCGGCAAAGCCGGATAAGTTTCAGCTCCGCTTTCCAATTACACATGACATTTAATAAAACAACGGTTTAAAATTGTTAACGACAATAAAATAAAAGATGCCCGGTTTTAAGATTTTTGCTATGCAAAAATCTTAAAACCGTACCCGGCGCCGGCACCTTGCCGGTCTGGGGGTCCGGGGGGCGAAGCGCCCCCGGCCGCCGGAGGCACTCCCGGCAGGGGGGAGGCCGCCAGAGGCACTCCCGGCAGGGGGGAGGCCGCCGGAGGCATCTTCGGAGGTAAATATGAGTATGTGGAATCAGATTTATTTGTTTGCGTTTCTCGGGGGCGTGATTCTGACGCTGGTGGATACGCCGGTGTTTCAATGGCTGGCGGAAAAGACGGACTTCATGGACCGGCCGCAGGCGAACCACAAGGGACACCGGAAGGCGACGCCGCTGCTGGGCGGTGCGGCGATGTTCACGGCGTGGATTCTCTGCCTGACGGCGGGGGTGACGGCGGCGACTTCGGGATGGGTGCCTTATTTTTCGGAAGTGCTGTCCGAACACCTTGCGGGGATGCAGGCGGTTTCGCGGCCGCTGCTGTTCATTGCGCTCGGAGCGTTCCTGTCGGTGATGCTCGGGCTGATCGACGACAAATGGGCGCTAACGGCGGCGCAGAAGTTCGGGGGGCAGTTCGTGATCGCGCTGATCGCGGTATGGCTGGGCGGCGTGCGGATCAACGTGTTCATCGACAACAACTGGATCACGGGGGCGCTGACCGTTTTCTGGATCATGCTGCTGATGAATTCGATCAATTTCTTCGACAATATGGACGGTCTCGCGGTCGGAACCGTGACGATCGCGATGGGCTTCTTCACGATTCTGGCAGCGCTGAACCATCAGTTCTTCATCGCGGCGCTGGCGGCGCTGACCTGCGGCGTGGGAGCCGGTTTCTGGTTCTACAACTTCAATCCGGCGACGATCTTCATGGGGGATTCGGGAAGCCACTTTCTCGGCTATATGGCGGCGGTGATTTCGGCGGGGATCACCTATTTCGGCATTGATTTTTCACATTCGCGTTTCCCGATTCTGCTGCCGCTGTTCATTCTGGCGCTGCCGCTTTTCGACACCGCGATGGTGGTGCTGATCCGCACCAGAAACCGCAAGCCCTTCTGGATCGGCGACCACAATCACATTTCGCACCGGTTTGTGCGGATGGGGCTCTCCCGCAAGCAGGCGGTGATGCTGGTGCATCTGATGGCGCTCTGTATCGGGCTCGGCATTCTGCCGGTATTCTGGGGCGACTTCCGGACGGCGGCGATTCTGGTGGCGCAGGCGTTCCTGCTGCTGCTGATCATCACGATCCTGCAATTCACGCTGTCCGACCGGCAGGACACCCGCGAACAGCCCCTGCCCCCGCCGGAGACGCCCGGCGGCAAAGAACGGCGCAAGTAGCAAATCCCGGTTTGGAAACCTGCACACGGCGTGAGTTATTGGAGCCAACGCCGGTAGAAGCCGATTGCGAAGAGGCCGAAGATCAGCAGCGGAATGATCCAGCAGACGTAGACGCGCATCCAGCCGGGGAATTTGACGCCGTGGCCGGAGTTGGCTTCGGCGATGAAGTTTTTCCAGCCCCACCCTGCGGCGATGAAGAGCACGATGTAGAGCGAACCGAGCGGCAGCAGGTTGTCGCTGACGATGTAGTCTTCGAGATCGAGGATGGTGCTGCCCTTGCCGAGCGGTTCGATCCACTTGAGCAGGTTGTAACCGAGCGCGCAGGGCAGCGACAGCACTCCGATGCCGACGCCGTTGAGCAATACGGCTTTGCGGCGCGACAGACGCCATTCGTCGATCATGAAGGCGATCAGGTTTTCAAACACCGCGATCACGGTGGTCAGCGCCGCCGAGCTGAGGAACAGGAAGAACAGCACGCCCCACCAGCGTCCGCCGGGCATGTGGTTGAACACGTTCGGCAGCGAGATGAAAACCAGCCCCGGCCCGGAACCGACATCCACTCCGTAGCTGAAACAGGCGGGAAAAATGATCACGCCGGCCAGAATCGCCACGATGGTGTCCAGCGCGATGATCACGAGCGATTCCTTGGCGAGCGAATGGTCGCGGTCGATGTAGCTGCCGAAGATCGCGATGCTGCCGACGCCGAGACTCAATGTGAAAAAAGCCTGCCCGAGCGCGGCGACGATGATGTTGAACAAGCCGACGGTTTCCAGCGGCTCCAGCGACGGCTTCAGATAGAAGCTCAGACCGGCGGAGGCGCCGGGCAGCGTGCAGCTGCGGATGCAGAGGCCGAGCAGCAGCAGGAACAATCCGGCCATCATCAGCTTGGTGATCCGCTCCACTCCCTTCTGCAGTCCGAGGTAGCAGGTGACCGAACCGATCAGAACGGTCAGCAGCATATATCCGACATTGCGTCCCGGAGAGGCGAGAAAACCGTTGAAATAACCGATGATTTCCTTCTCATTCCCCAAAGCGGCCACCGAACCGTTCAGGTAGTTGACCGCATAGGCGATCATCCAGCCGGTCACGGTGGTGTAGAAGATCATCAGGAAAGCGCTGCCGGTGAAGAACACCGCTCCCGGCCAGTGCCACTTGAAGGAACTTCCCTTCGGCAGGGTCTTGTAGGCGCCATAGAGATTGCGCCTGCTGGCGCGGCCGAGCGAAAGCTCCATCACCATCACGGGAAAGCCGAGCATGAACAGGAAAACCAGATAGATCAGTACGAAAAGCGCGCCGCCGTTCTGGCCGGTCACGAAAGGAAAACGCCAGATGTTGCCGAGACCGATCGCGCATCCCGCGGTCAACAGGATGAAGCCGAGCCGGGAACCCAGTGTTTCCCGCGAGGAACCGTTATCGCCCATGATGTATCTTTCATACTGTGATTGAAATTCATGCAAAAACAGAAAATACACCGGAACCGCGTTTTCGTCAAGGCGGTGATAAAAAAACCGAAGCGGAAAACGCTCACTTCAGAAGTAAGCCCTTCCGCTCCGGCTCGATCGTATGGAGGCGGGTGCGTTACTTGGCCATCGCCGTCGCACAGGCGGTGCAGCCGGCGCCCGGACACTTGTCGCCGCACGGACAGGCCTTGGAAGCCTTCTTCGCGGCGCAGGCTTTCGCATCCGCCGGACAGGCCTTCACATCTTTCGGGCACTGCTTCGAGTCTTTCATCGGACAGGTCGCCTTGACCGGGCAGCCGGAGGCAGCCTTGTCACAGCTGCCTCCGGTACTGCAGCAACCGGCGGCGAGGAACATCACGGCACCGGCGAACATCGCGAACAACATCACTTTTTTCATTTCTTCTCTCCTCAATTTGAGTTTGTTTCGCAGCCGCGTCTCCATAACTGCGGCCGCTCATATCAGGAATATAGCTTTTTTCCGCTAAAAGTCAAGAAAGTCCCCGGCTGCGAGGCTTGAAATTCCGGGAAAGCAAGGTAGATTAATCAATTGCGATTGAGTTTTCAGAACTTCAACATTTTTGTTTAGGATATCAGAAGAAAATCATGAAAGAAGCAGACATCCGCCGCAAATATATCGAATTTTTCAAAAGCAAAGGCCATCAGGAGATCAAGAGCGCGCCGGTCATCCCAGAAAACGACCCGACCTGTCTGTTCACCACCGCCGGGATGCACCCGCTGGTCCCCTATCTGCAGGGCGCGAAGCACCCGGCCGGACGCCGCCTGACCGACTTCCAGAAGTGCATCCGCACCGGCGACATCGACGAAGTCGGCGACGCCGTGCACCTGACTTTCTTTGAAATGCTCGGCAACTGGTCGCTCGGCGACTATTTCAAAAAAGAGGCGATCGGCTTCAGCTTCGAATTCCTGACCGGCAAAGAGAACCTGAATATTCCGGTGGATATGCTGGCCGTCACCGTGTTCGCGGGCGACGAAGACTGCCCGTTCGACGCGGAAGCGTTTGAAATCTGGAAATCCCACGGCATTCCCGAAGCGCGCATCGCGAAACTCGGCAAAAAGGACAACTGGTGGGGCCCCGCCGGCATCACCGGCCCCTGCGGCCCGGATACCGAGATGTTCTACTGGACCGGTCCGCTTCCGGCTCCCGAAGTCTTCGATCCCGCCGACAAACGCTGGGTTGAAATCTGGAACGACGTGTTCATGCAGTACAACAAGACCGCCGACGGCACGTTCGAGCCGCTCGCCCAGAAGAATGTCGACACCGGCATGGGCCTTGAGCGCGTGACCGCCATCCTGCAGGGCAAGACCAGCTGCTATGAAACCGAAATCTTCGCGCCGATCTTCGCGAAGCTCGACGAAATCCGCAAGGTCGAACCGGTCGAGGGCGCCCGCTCCAGCTCCGAACGCATCATCGCCGACCACCTCCGCGCCGCGACTTTCATCCTCGCCGACGGCATCACGCCCGGCAAGGTGGACCAGCCGTATGTGCTGCGCCGCCTGATCCGCCGCGCGATCCGCGAGGGGCGCAAGCTCGGCATCGAAGGGCATTTCACCTCGCAGATCGCCGAAGCGGTGATCGGGGAGTTCGGCGACGTCTATCCGGAGCTGCGTGAAAAAGCCGCCGTGATCAAAGAGGAGCTTGACCGCGAGGAAAAACAGTTCGCGATCACGCTGGAAAAGGGCACCCACGAATTCCAGAAGCTGATCGACCGCGTGCCGCCGCACATCACAAAGAAGGTGATTTCCGGCAAAAACGCATTCAACCTCTACGAAACCTACGGCTTCCCGATCGAACTCACGGTCGAAATGGCCAAAGAGAAGGGCTTCGAGGTGGACCGGGCCGGTTATGACGCCGCGTTCGCCAGGCATCAGGAGCTGAGCCGCGCCGGAGCAGAACAGAAATTCAAGGGCGGCCTGGCGGACAGCTCAGAGGAAACCGCCCGGTTGCACAGCGCGACCCATCTCCTGCAGGCGGCGCTGCGCAAGGTGCTCGGCGAACATGTCGAGCAGCGCGGTTCGAATATCACCGCCGAGCGGCTGCGGTTCGACTTTTCGCACGAGGAAAAGATGACGCCGGAACAGCTCAAACAGGCCGAGGATCTCGTCAACGACGCGATCCGGCGCGACCTGCCGATCACCTGCGAGGAGATGAGCGTCGAGGAGGCCAAAAAGAGCGGCGCGATGGGACTGTTTGAAAACAAGTACACTGCCAACGTCAAGGTTTACACGATGGGCGACGCCAGCAAGGAGATCTGTGGAGGCCCCCATGCGTCGCACACCGGGGAACTTGGTCATTTCCGGATCGTCAAGGAGGAGAGTTCCAGTCGCGGCGTACGCCGGATCAAGGCGGTGCTGGAGCACAACTGACGGTTCCCCGGCGGCCATCAACCATTGAACACGAGGAAACTGAAGATGAAAGAAACCGACCTGTTGATCTCGCACCGCGACGGCGTCTATTCCGTCAAGGCGGCGGGACGCGCCAATTTCGAATACGCGGTGCCGCTGCGGGAGCTGGCCAAGACGCTCGAAACGTTCAAATGCTTCCGGATCGATCTCGGCGAGTGTGTCGCAATGGACAGTACGTTCATGGGCGTATTGTCCATGATCGGATTGAAGGCGCGCCGCTTCAAGGCGGGCGTCGAACTGTATAACGCGAACGACACCCTGAAAAAACTGCTGCGCGACCTCGGCGTCAATAAACTTTTCACCTTTATCGACGGCGCTGATCCGGATGCTCCGGCGGAGTGGGCAAGCGCAAGCCACGACCGCCGGGACCTCCTGACCACCGCGGAAACCGTCACTGAGGCGCACCAGACGCTGGTGGAAGCCGACTCCTCCAATGCCGCCAGGTTCGATCAGGTGATCGAATTCGCGAAACAGGATGTGGAGCGTCTCAAAGAACAGAACAATAAATAGATCGGCACTGTCAGAAAAACACCGTCCGGGGGGGACGGCCGGAATCGGAGAATTCCTGTTTTTTTTCCCCGGCTTTACCGTAACCCTGGGGCAACCCGTACATTTGGCAAGCCTCGCATCAAACAGGATCAATCATGAAAGGCTTTTCCCGGCTCCTGCTCGCCGGCGCAGCCGTGGCCCTGCTGGCCGCGGGATGCGCGGACCCGAACATCACCAACACCTCCCGCTCGGCAATCGAGCAGATGCTGCTCTCGTCAGTCGTCGAACGCAGCATCGGCAGCGTGAATGTAGAGGAATTCAAAGGGAAAAAAGTCTGGATGGATTATGCCAACCTGGCCACGCAGGTGGACAAAGCCTATGTGCAGGGTTTCGTCGAATTGCATTTCAGCCAATCCGGTGCGATCGTGCTGAAAGACGAAAAAGAAGCCGAGGTGATCGTTCAGGTGATCTCCGGCGCTCTGGCGACGGACAGCAACAAATTCATGATCGGCACTCCCCAGCTGCCGATTCCGCTGCCGAATACGGACCTGAGCTTCGCGATTCCGGAAATTCCGCTGTTCAAGCGGATCATCCGCAGCGGCTACGGCAAATTCAGCCTGGTGATGCTCGAAGCGAAAAGCCGCCAGCCGATCCGGGTGGTGTCCGACATCATCGCCAAATCCGAATACGTCAACTGGACCATCCTGCTGCTGCCGTTCACCAGCCGTGATATCGACATGGCGGAGGCCACCGGCTTCACGGACATGTCTTACGATATATTCGATTAAGAGCTTATCAACTAATAAAGAAAGGTTATGACGCCGCGCCGAAATTTCAGTTGCGAAACCTGAAAAAATCGGCAATCATGGAATTATCGATGATTTTTACGGACAAGCGGATGGATTTCCGCCGCAAGTCAGAACGTTTTGGTTTATTAGTTGATAAACTCTAAATAAAGGGGCCGGAAAATGCTCGGCTTTATCCGCGAAATCGCAGTGGAGGCGGGAAAAATCGCAGTGGAAGGCGGCAGCCGCCTGACCGCCTCCGAAATCCACGTGAAAGGGACGCCGACGGATCTGGTGACTGAGACCGACCGCAAGGTCGAAGCGTACCTGACCGGCCGGATCCGGGAGCGCTTTCCGGATCACGGCATTTTCGGCGAAGAGAGCGGCGAAACCGCCGGGGCCGGTGAGTACCGCTGGGTGATCGACCCGATCGACGGCACCGTCAACTTCATCCACGGTTTCCCGTACTACTCGATCTCCATCGCACTGCAGAAGCAGGGAAAAACCGTGGCCGGAGTCGTCTACTCCCCCCGGCTGAACGAACTGTACGCCGCGGCTGCCGGGCACGGAGCCGCCCTGAACGGCCAACCGCTCCGGGTTTCCGGCTGTGCCGCGCTCGCGGATTCGCTGCTGGCCACCGGCTTTGCCTGTGTACGTGCCGGAATCCGGCCCGACAATCTGGAACTGCTGCCGGGCATTGTGCGGCAGATTCAGGGTATCCGTCGCAACGGCTCCGCCGCGCTGGACCTCTGCAACGTCGCCGCCGGACGGTTCGACGGCTACTGGGAGTTCTGCCTCAACCTCTACGACGTCGCCGCCGGCGCGCTGATCCTGCAGGAAGCCGGCGGCCGCGTCACCGACCTGGCCGGCCGAAACCGCTGGCCGGAGGCCGGAATCTGCGCCACCAACGGCCTGATCCACGCCGAACTGCTCAAAGAACTGCAGCGTCAGTGACCTGCCGCCATATCGTAAATCGCAACAGGCGCGCTTCGCGCCGCTGTTGCTGATTCCCCCGTACCGCGGCGACTTCGCCGAACAACATCCGCTGCCGGGCGGACACATGCGTATTCTACCCGACGATCTGTCCGCCGCAGGTGTCGCGCTTGCGTCACCGGAATCCCCCGCCTCCCCCCGGATCGGCTCCCGCAGCCGGGCCGCGACCGGCAGATATTTGCAGACGCAGCCGACAGAGGTCACGGGATGCTTCGCGGCGGCCGGAATTTTGCAACAGCCGCAGTCATCACTTTTCCCGATAATTTTCCATTTGTCTCTTGACATTGACAGCAGAATATAGTATAATATACTTAGTTGGCCTAAATTATTCTTCCGTTATCTTCCCGGATTTCAATTCAGGTTGACTTAAATAGAATAACTTTAGTCCGACTAAGGAACCGATATGCCGAAATTGCTGAATGAAACCAAACACTACCGGGCGGCGGTGCGAATCCGCGAGCTGGCCAATACACTGCCGCCGGGCGAAAGCCTTCCGGTGGCCAGCGAACTGACGCGGCGGCTGGGGATTTCGCACGGCACGGCGATCCGGGCGCTGAAAGTCTTGTCCGACGACGGAGTGATCTACCGGCCGCTGGGAAAGCAGCGTTACCGGATCGCGGAACGGTTCGAGCGGGCATCGGCCCGGATCAGCATGGTCCGGCCTGACTTTTCCTCCGGCGATCTCGACGCAATCACTCAAAGCGTCTATGAAGCCGGGCAGAAGCGGAACTGGAAATTCAATCAGTACTGTTTCCGCTCCGGCCGCGAACTGGATTTCTGCCGGGTCATCGGCGAATGCGACGCAATGGTCCTGATTCCGCCGGCGGAATACCTGACCGATGAATTCGTGAAACTTCTTCTGAAACCCGCGCGGCCGGTTGCCGTGTTGCTGCAACATCTGCGCCATCCTCAAATCAACAATGTGTGCACCAACGATTTCCGGGTCGGCGAACTGGCGGCGGAGACATTGTACGAACACGGCCATCGCCGCATCCTGTTCCTGAAAGACCAACCGGATGAGACCACGATGCGGGAACGCCGGCGCGGTTTTCAATCCGCCGCCGACCGGCTGCGGATTCCGGCGGGCGACGAACTTTATTTCGACAGCCATCCGCATGTCTTTGAAGATCCGCTCGAGGGGACCTATCAGGGGCTTTTCAGGCTTCTGCGGAGCGGCAAAGCGGATTTCACCGCGATCTTTTCCGCCTCGCTGGTCGGAGGGATGGCGGCATTGCGGGCGGCGCATGAGCTGGGGCTGAAAGTGCCGGAACAACTGGCGGTACTCTGTTTCAGCGGAGAATCCAATCTGGCTCCCTATTTCCAGCCGCCGCTCTCCTGCATCGAAACCGACCGGACCAAATTCGGCGAGTACACGGCGGAACTGCTGACGGCCGCCCTGACCGGCGCAAACGGAAAAATGCCGCAGCAACTGAAAATCGAACCCAAACTGGTCATGCGGAGCTCCATTTGACTTCAGAATGGATTTCAATCAACCGAAAGGAGAATAGATGAAACACAAGCGATTCATGATTTTATGCAGCCTGATCGGATTCCTGGCCGTATTGACTGCGGCGGAAGATCCCCGACGACAGAAAATGTGCTGGGCGCATTATGTCGGCTGGGGCTTCAACCAGACCGACGGCTATGATCTGGCGATGCGTTCGCCGGGAAGCTGGATGCTGGCGCCTTTCGGAGACCGGACGCTGCTGGGAAAAAACCTCCAATGGGATTCCGGCATTTTCTTCGGCGCCCGCAAGCAGATTGAAACGGCGCTCGCCTACGGGGTGGACGGCTTCTGCGTGGACATCGTCAATCCGAACAGCTATGTCGGCGGCCTGAACCGTTTTTTTCGGGACGCGGAAGGTACTCCGTTCAAAGTGGCGCTGTGCATAGACCGTCTGGATTATGACAATGCGTACCTGCTCGAGCATCTCGGCAAATTCATCGCGACCTACAAAGATCATCCCAACGCCTGCCGGATCGACGGGAAAATGGTGATCTTCGTGTACAATATCGCGGGAAAGAAGATCGACGACTGGCTGGCGGTCCGGGCGGAATTGAAAAAACAGGGGCTGGATGCGTACTATCTGGTCCAGCCGGCCCATGAAACTTCAATGTGGAGCGAGCCGGACAAACTCGCGGATGCGCTGCGCGGTTTCGAGGGGTTCTACGATTTCGGCTGCAACGGCTTCACTCCGGATGAGATGAAACAGCGCCTCGCCAACGGACGCGCCGCCCTGAAGGCGCACCGTCCCGACGGGATTTTCGCCGGCGGCATCGCAATCGGCTATATCGGCCAGGGTTCCTCCTACTACCGCCCCTTCCTGAACAGCGGCACGCTGCGTCATAACTGGGAGGCCTCCATCGCGAACAACGTCGACTGGGTCTGCCTGACCACCTGGAACGACTACATTGAAAGCACCCAGTTCGAACCCTCCATGATCAACCGCGACAACCTGCTGCGGATCAACCGGGAATACGTCTCCAAATGGCGCGGCGAACCTGCCCCGCAGCGAACGCCGCAGGTCATCTACACCTACCACGACGAAACGGTCCTCGGCGACGACCTGACGTTTGAAGTGATGAATTTCAGCTACACCACGGCCCCGGCTTCGGCGCTGGTACGGCTGCTCGCCCCGGACGGCAGGCTGCTGAAGGAGTTCGCGCCGGTTCAGCTGAATCCGAAAAAACTGGCCGTCAAAACGTTCCGGCTCCGTCACGAGGAGATGAAAGACTGGAAGGTGATGCGCGTACAGGCCGCCGTGGTCAGCAACGGCGAAAAACCGCAATACAAGGAGCTGCATCCGATCGTCCGCCGTTCCGGCCGCACCGAAAGCGTGCGCACCCTCCGGCTGCGTCAGGACGACATGACCGGCCCGGAAACGGAGCTGCGGATCGAAGCGGGACCGGACGGCAGGTCCGTCGCTAAAATCATGCTGAAAAGCTGGATGTTCGCCGGAAAAGCCGAATTGCTCCGCAACGGCTGGCCCGTCGCGGAACTGGAGATCAACCACCTGCATAAGCCGGTATGGGAGCGGACCGTGCCGCTGGAGTGGCGGCGCTCGCCTGAAGATGTGTATGTGGTACGGGTGACCGATGTCTCCGGCCGGCTCGGATTCAGCAATCCGGCGCTGCACCGCGCGGAAGGCTTCGACGGCAAAACCCGGCTGCCGGTGATCGTGACCGGTTCGGACTTCGATGAAAACTGGCCGTTGTGGAAGAAGCGCATCTCCCGCCTGAAACGGCCCGGAGTGGTCGCCATGCCGGTCGCGGATTCCGATATTTTCTCCGTCCGCTACGATTTCGACAAGCCGGTAGACGGCATGTTGATTTCCACCTCCGGCTGGTCGATTCCGGCGCAGCTCGGCAGCTCGAAAGGCTGGTGGCAGGGGTGTGACAAAGATACCGTGCCGCAATGGAAAAACGCAGCAGGACCGGATGGTACGGAGCGGACAGTGCTCGCTTTCGACGGCACGGATGTGGTCGCAATCGCCGCCCGCGCCATGCCGACCGGCCCCTTCACCATCGAGCAGTGGATAAAGCCGGAGCGGAAAGAGGCGGATATGGTCCTGTTCGAAGACCAGATGGGAGTTCAACTCCTGCTGGACGCCCAACTCCGTCCCCGCCTGACGCGCGGCGGACACATCGCCGGTGCGTCCGTCCAGTCGGACAAGGAGGTTCCCGCCGGGAAATGGACCCATCTGGCCGCCGTCTATGACGGGAAATCCCTGAAAATCTATCAGGACGGCCGGAAAACAGCAGAAGCTCCGGCTCCGACCTGCACGAATCCGGTCAATTCCCTGTCGCGCATCGGCAATTCCATGAATCTCGAACGCGGTTTCAAAGGCCGGCTGGCCGGCTTCTCGCTGGAGGGAGCGGTCCGCGCTCCCGGCAGTTTCCGCCTGAAGAAGTAAATGACCTCCCCCGCTCGTGGCCGGTAACGGTACGGCAAGACAGACAGAGCTTACGTATCGTGATACGGTCACGTGCGAACGGCATCAAACCGGATAAATAAACATAATTTTGACAAGGAGTCGCAAATGCAATCTGAAAAATCTTCCCGGCACAGTGACATGCCGGACGCTGTATGCAAAAAATTTACGCTGATCGAGCTGCTCGTGGTGATAGCGATCATCGCGATTCTGGCGGCGATCATGCTGCCCGCATTGAACAAAGCGCGCTCCCGCGCACACGATACCTCCTGCAAAAGCAATCTGAAACAGCTGGGGAACTATGCCGTCCTTTACGCCGCCGACAACGACGACTACGTCGTGACCCAGCACGGCAACTATGCCTGGGACAATACGGCTTTCACCATGTTTCTCCAACCTTACAGTTCCCCCTGGGAAAACAATATCCCTCCTTCCGGAAGCGCAGTCCGGAAAATCGGTTACTGCCCGGGTGACAAGAAACCGAATTTTTACTGTCCCTCGTACGGCACACTTTCCCTGGAGCAATTCATGTATCCGCAGGCCTACCAGACGGGTTGGAGAGCCGAAAAAGACAACTACTATTTCGGCAAACTCGGAACGATCGGCAAAGTCGGAAACGTCCGCGCGAATTTCGCGCTGATTGCCGACGATCCGGCTTTGAACAACCATCTGTCCGGCAATTCAGTCTGGCTGAACTACTGGCGCGTCGACGGCAGCGTCAACGCCTTCCGGGAACATGAGGGAAAGTTGCCGTATCCGGCGGATGTGGACCGGGGATTCTGGTCAAACTTTGGCTGCTATGCAAAGTGCTGGGATAGGATGTCCGGCTTCACGGTACTTTACTGGCTGTAACGGAGCAGGCAATCCAGAATGATGCTTTTCATGCGGTGATAGTACGCTGCGTGCGCGATTGTGGCGCGGACCTCGCCGACGCCGATTTCCCGCTCATCCGCGCCGCAGTCGACGCCCAGCGCCCGCCGCAGGTTGTATTCCAGCCACTCAAGGCGGCCGCAGTCGGCATCGTAGAGAAGCTCCCAGTCCGCCGGCAGCTCCCCGCCCGCTTCGGCGTAGGAAGCGACGAAAGCGCAAAGCAGCTCCGGCTCCAGGCGGCACTCCTCATATCCGGCCCAGCAGAGCGCCGTCTCATACAGCTCCAGAAACGGATGCCAGTAACCGAGGCACTCCAAGTCGATGATCCGGAACTCCCCGCCGCGCCACAGCACGTTTTTGCAATCCATATCCCGGTGGCAGACCGCCAGCAGCGGCGGCATGCGTTCGGCGGCCCGGTTGCCGTTCCGCTCGCTCTGCTCCAGAATCCCGCGATTCTCCTGCAAAAGCCGGTAAAGCTCTTCGTTCTCACGCCTCAGCGCACCGGCCAGGGACTCCCAGTCGATGTGCATCTTTTCCCGCTCAAACGGCGCCTCCTTCCGGTCAACCGCATGGATACGGGCGAGAACGCGGCCGATCTTCCGGCAGTGTTCCGGCGCGACCTCCACGCCTTTCAACGCCGTGCCGCCGTACCAGTCGAACAGGTAGAAAAAGCGCCCGTCCAGCTCCTGCATCTTCCGGCCCCCGAATTCCAGCGCGGGCAGGATCGGCAGCCGGTGTTCCTCCAGAAGCGTTTCCAGCCGTTCGGCGGTCCGGTAGTTCGCCATCGCGGTCGCCCGGCGCATCACGTGCGGATTGAGCAGCTTCAGCGCATATCGCCCCCGCGCGGCGGACAAGGCGTACATTTTGTGCATAAAGCCGCCGGGGAGCGGAACCGGGGAGCACTCCAACTCCCCCAGTCCGTACCGGCGGCATATCTCCGCAAACAGCGGCTCCATCCGTTTTCCCCCGCTCCCGCCGGAGTCTCAGCCTCTGGCTTTCTGCTTCAGCCGCTTCTTTTCGTGGCGCTGCCGGGAAAGCTCGATCGCGGCGAGGCGCCGGGTCTCCTGCAGGTCCACCGACGGCGCGGGCAGTTCGATATTCATCGATTCGAGCGTCTGCAGCAGGATCTGCGACACCACCAGGTTGCGGAACCACTTATGATTGGCCGGCACCACGAACCACGGAGCGGCTTTGGTCGAACAGCGCGACAGCGCGATTTCAAACGCCTCGATATACTGATCCCAGAACTGCCGCTCCGGGTAGTCGTTGCTGGAGATTTTCCAGTGCTTTTCCGGGCGTTTCAGCCGGCGCACAAAGCGGCGCAGCTGTTCATCCTTGTCGATGTGCAGATAGAACTTCACGATTTTCGTGCCGCTCCCGGCCAGCAGCTCCTCGAAACGGTTGATCTCAAGGTAGCGCCGGTCCAGCTCGGCGGGCGTCGCGAATTTATGCACGCGCTCCACCAGCACCGCCTCATAGTAAGAACGGTTGAAAATCACGATTTCGCCCTTCTGCGGCGCTACCGCGTGGACGCGCCACAGAAAGTCGTGCGACTGCTCGATCCGGGTCGGCGTCTTGAAGGACTGCACCCGGCATCCCTGCGGATTCATCGCGGCGAACACGTTGTTGATCGTGCCGTCCTTGCCGCCCGCGTCGAGCGCCTGCAGCACGATCAGCAATGACTGTTTGCCCTCGGAATAGAGGTCGTTCTGCAGCCGTGCGATCCGGCGGTTGTTCGCGGCCAGCAGCTCCAGCCCCGCCTCCTTGTCTTTGAAGTCGAGCGTGTCGTCGGGATCGTATTTGGCGAGCGATACGCGCGTATCCGGCGGAACGATGTATTTTTTATAAAACCGGTTCATGGCAGCATCCGTTTCAACAGTTTTTGAGCAGAGCGAGATTGCGGTCGATCAGGCTGTCGAGCGTTTCGACCGACAGCGCGGAGCGTCCGCCGTCCGGCGGAGTGTTCATACAGTAGTCCACCAGCCGCTCGACGCTCGAAACCGCCACGTGCATGCGCGTATCGCTCGACGCGTAATAGATGTAGACCGTGCCGTCGTCGTCCGCGATCCAGCCGTTGGAAAAAACCACGTTGGAGACGTCGCCGACCCGCTCCTTGCCCTGCGGCACCAGGAACGCGCCGCCCGGGGAGGCGATCACCTTCGACGGGTCCTCCAGCGAAGTCATGTACATATAGAGCACATACCGAAGCCCCGCCGCGCAACCCCGCACTCCGTGCGCCAGATGCAGCCAGCCCGCGCCGGTCTTGATCGGAGCCGGGCCTTCGCCGTTCTTGACCTCCTTGATGGTGTGGTATTTGCGGAAGTCGATGATCTTTTCTTCCCTGATTTCGGCATTCGTGATGTCGTCGACCAGCGCCCAGCCGATGCCGCCGCCAGAACCGGCGTCGATGAAACCGTCCTGCGGGCGGGTGTACAGCGCGTACTTCCCGTCCACGAACTCCGGATGCAGCACCACGTTGCGCTGCTGGCTCTTCGTTTTCAGGTCGGGCAGCCGCTCCCAGTTCACCAGGTCGCGGGTGCGGGCGATGCCGGCGGCGGCGACGGCGCTGGAGAGATCGCCGGGAGCCGCGTTCGGGTCGGGGCGTTCCGAGCAGAAAATGCCGTAAATCCAGCCGTCCTCATGGTGAACCACTCGCATATCGTAGACGTTGGTGTCTGGGTCGTCGGTCTCCGGCATCGTGACCGGATAATCGCGAAAGCGGAAGTTGTCCACTCCATTCGGACTCTCCGCCACCGCGAAGAAGGATTTGCGGTCGGCCCCCTCCACCCGGACCACCAGGCAGTAGCGGCGGCCGAACTTGATCGCGCCCGAATTCAGCGTCGCATTCACGCCGATGCGCTCCATCAGGAACGGATTGGTCTCCTTGTTGAGGTCGTAACGCCAGAAAACCGGAGCGTGTTCCGCGGTCAGGACCGGATATTTGTAACGGCAGTAGACGCCGTTGCCCTTCTCCTTCACATTTTTGCGGCTGACCAGTTTTTCATGTTCGGTGAACAGGGTGTTGACTTTCTTGTAAAAGCTCATGATACTCTCCCCGGTTTATTGCTTGCTTGAAGTCGTTTTCCATATCATATCAGGAGAAAGGCGAAAATGCAAGAAACTGAAATGAAAATTTAACGAATCGTTTGCAAAAGCACATTGATTCGGTTATTTTAAGAATACGGGAATAAGGAAGAGGGCAAGGGAGAAATGTGTACAGGATCTGGAAAATCCGGGAGTGAAAATGGAAGAAACCAAGCATACGGAGCCCGCCGCTGCCGGCGGATATAATTTCGGCACCTTCGCCGGCGTCTACACCCCTGCCCTGCTGACGATTCTCGGACTGGTGATGTTCATGCGCACCAACTTCGTGCTGGGGAGCGTCGGGTTGTTCCACATGTTCCTGATCCTGCTCGTCGGCGGCAGCATCACGCTGGCGACCGGGCTCTCCATCTCGGCCATCGCCACCAACACCGATATGGGCGGCGGCGGCGCGTATTACCTGATCAGCCGGGTGCTCGGCCCTTCGTTCGGCACTTCGATCGGGCTGACGCTCTTCGTATCGCAGTCGCTGGCGATCCCTTTCAACATCCTCGGCGCCTCCGAAGCGATCGTCTCCGGCTGGCCGGTGCTGCGCCCGTGGTTCCCGGCGATCAACCTCGCGCTGGGGGCGATGATTTTCCTGCTGGTCTGGAAGGGAGCGGACTGGGCGATCAAGGCGCAATACGTGATCATGACGGTGCTCGGATTGTCAATCCTCTTTTTCCTGCTCGGCCCGATCGGGAACTTTTCGCTGGAGAATCTCCGGACGAACTGGGGAGCGGCGGAGGGCGTGACTTCGCTGATCCCGTACTTCGCGATCTTCTTTCCGGCGGTGACCGGCATCATGGCCGGAGTGAACATGTCCGGCGACCTCAGGAAACCGCATATTTCCATCCCGCGCGGCACCCTGTACGCCCTCGGCACCGCGATGGGGCTTTATCTCGTGCAGATCATCGTCGCGGCGGGCTGCTTTCCCCGCGAGGAGATGATCAAAACACCGTACCTGATCCTGACCCGGAACGCACTGTTCGGCCTCGGCTTCATGGTGCTGGCGGGCGTGCAGGCCGCGACGCTTTCCACCGCGCTCGGCTGGGCGCTCGGCGCGCCGCGCGTGCTGCAGAGCCTCGGCGTGGACAACGTGCTGCCCGGCATCGGCATGTTCCGCGCCGGAGTCGGGCCGCAGAACGAACCGCGCCGCGCGATCGTGGTGGTGCTGATCATCGTGACGCCGATCCTGATCTGGGCCGGCATCAGCGGACGCAATTCGACCGGAGCCGAAAACTCGCCGATCAACGCGATGAGCGAACTCGTCTCGCTGTTCTTTCTGTTCACCTACGCGATCATCAACCTCGCGGCGTTCGTGGAGTCGATCGGCGCGAATCCGTCGTTCCGGCCCCGGTTCCGCTACTTCCACTGGTCGGTGGCGGTCTACGGCGCGGCGGCCTGCATTCTCGCGTCGTTCCTGATCGACTTCTGGCTGTCGGTGGTGGCGCTGCTGGTGATTTCGGGGTTGTACGTCTGGACCCGGTTCCGCAACCTGTCGATGACCTACGGCGACGCGCGGCGCGGCTTCGTCTATTCCCGGATTCACTCCCTGCTGCTCCAGCTGCCGCAGCTGCCGCTCCATCCTAAAAACTGGCGGCCCACGATCGCGGTGCTCTCCGGCGACCCGGTCCGGCGCGGCGCGCTGATCGACTATGCGATACTGTTCAGCCAGCGACGGGGAATCCTGAGCGTGATCCAGATCATCATCTCCGGCGACACCCGGCATATCGGCGAACGGCGCACCCCGCAGCTGCAGGCGCTGCGCAAATTGGCCCAGGAGCGGGACTGGCCGATCTTCCCGTCGGTGGTGATCGCGCCGGAATTCGACAGCGCGCTGCGGATCATCCTGCAGAGCCATTCGCTCGACCCGATCCGCCCAAATATCGTGATGATGGGATGGCCGACGAAAGCGGAACGGATTCCGCCCTTCTTCTCCCACCTCCAGATGATCGTCGAGGACTTCCGGCGCAACGCGCTGGTGCTGGCCAACGAACGCACCACTTTCACTCCGCAGCGGTACGACGGCGGCACCATCGACATCTGGTGGCAGAGTTCGGCGGGCGGTTCGCTGATGACGATTCTCGCCTATCTCGTGCAACTTGACCGCAACTGGCGCAAAAGCGTGCTGCGCATCTTCCTGCCGATGGACAAGGAGAAGGTCAGGCGCATCCGCAAGGTATTGGACGCCGCCCGGATCGAGGCGGAAATCGTCGGCCTCAACGAAGAAGTCAGATTGCGGACCGTATTGCCGAAATACTCCTCCGGCGCGGAGCTGATCTTCATCGAATTTCCCGACTACAGCACCCGCGACGAACGCCGCCAGCTGATCACCCACGAATTGATCAAACGCGACCTCGGGCATCTGCCGCCCTGTTTCCTGGTGGTCTCGAACGGAGAAGCTGACCTGCTTGCCTGATCTGGAAATGAACTGTTGACATATAACTATGGAGAGTATGTAAAATGCCGGATTTTTTACAACTGCCGCACCTGTTCGCCGCAGCCGGAGCCGCCGTGGAAACCACACAGAAGGGTCTGGACTGGATCACTCCGACCACCTTCCTGCTTTTCACCGGTCTGGTGGGCCTGATCACCTGGATCATCACCCACAAGGACAACCTCAAAACCAATGAAGGCTATTTTCTGGCCGGGCGGTCGCTGACCTTCCCTTTCATCGCCGGTTCGCTGCTGCTGACCAACCTCTCCACCGAACAGATGGTCGGCCTGAACGGAGACGCCTTCACCTACGGCCTCAGCGTGATGGCATGGGAGGTGGTCGCGGTAGTGGCGCTGGTCGCGATGGCGCTCTTTTTCCTGCCCCGCTTCCTGAAAAGCGGCATCGCGACGGTGCCGCAGTTCCTCGAACTGCGCTTCGACCGCGCCACCGGTTCGATCGCGAACCTGATCTTCCTCGCCGCCTATATGGTGATCCTGCTGCCGATCGTGCTCTACACCGGCGCGCAGGGACTGATCAGCATCCTCGACCTGCGCACCATGACCGGCATGAGCGACCTGCCGCTGCTCTACGTGATCGTGATCGCGATCGGCGTGATCGGTTCGATCTACGCGCTGTTCGGCGGATTGCGCACCGTCGCGGTCTCCGATCTGCTGAACGGCATCGGTCTTTTGACCGGCGGTTTCATGATCGTCTACTTCGCGTTGAAGGTCGCCGGTGACGGCCAGGGGCTGATCGCCGGTTTCCAGAATGTAAAGAACTACGAGCCGCAGATGTTCAACAGCCTCGGCGGCGCGCAGCAGGCGGTTCCTTTCACCACGCTCTTTTCGGGCGTGCTGCTGATCAACGTGTTCTACTGGTGCACCAACCAGCAGATCATCCAGCGCACCCTCGGCGCCAGCTCCCTCGCGGAAGGGCAGAAGGGCGTACTGCTGACCGGGCTGCTGAAACTGCTCGGCCCCCTCTATCTGGTATTGCCCGGACTGGTCGCGTACTACCTGCACCAGAAGGGCGTGCTGACGGTCGGCTTCAAGCCGAACAGTTCGGTGATCGATTCGTCGCTGGCCTACGGTTCGCTGGTGCGCCACGTGCTGCCGCCGGTGCTGACCGGTTTCTTCGCCGCCGTGATGGTCGGTGCGATCCTGTCGAGCTTCAACTCCGCACTGAACTCCACCTGCACGCTGTTCAGCCTCGGCCTCTACCGCGAATACATCCGCCCGCAGGCGTCCGATCCCGAAGTGGTCAGTTCCGGCAAGTGGTTCGGCCTCCTGATCGCGATCGTATCGGTCGGAATCGCCCCGCTGCTCTACAAGGTAGACAGCATTTTCAGTTACCTGCAGCGGATGAACGGCATCTACTTCATCCCGCTGCTGGCGGTGGTGCTGGTCGGCATCGTGTCGAAGCGGGTTCCGGCGGCCGCCGCGAAGTGGGCGCTGCTCGGCGGCGCGTTCCTGATCGCGTTCTGCTACTTCGTGCCTCCCTTCGACCTCGTGGTCAAGGCGATGAACGAATATATCTTCCTCGGACTGGTTTTCATGTATCTGCTGATCTTCATGTTCATCTACGGCGAAATTGCGCCGCGCAAGGATGAATACGTGCAGTTCGACGCCAAAGTCGTCGACCTGACCCCGTGGAAGCACGCCAGACTCGCCGGAGCCGCCCTGCTGCTGGTCGTGCTCGCCATCTATATGATCTTCGCCGACAGCAGCGTCCTGAAATAAGTCCGGTCCGCGGCTTTGCCACCGGCCGCCGGGGGCAAAGCCGTTCAGCGGGCGGCGGCTGGACGGGCCAGCTCTTTGCGGAAATTGTTCCAATCGATGCCGCGCAGCAGCACGAGGAGGTTGCCGTAGATTTTCTCATGGTAGCCGTTTTCGGGGAGACGCATTTCGGCGATCGCTTTTTCGACCTCCCAGTTCTGGACGGCGATGCGGAAAGCGGCGACCACCGTGCCGGTCCGGTCGCTGCCGTGCCAGCAGTGGATCAGCAGCGGCTTCGGGGCGTCCCGCACGATGCGGACCGCGTTCAGCAGATCCTTTTCCGTCACGCTGCCGGTGTTGACGCCGCAGCGGAACTCTTTCAGCTCCAGCCCGCAGATCAGCTTCAGGTCGGAGTGATAGTTGCGCAGATTCAGGATGCTTTTAAAGCCCCGCTTCGCCAGCGACTCGAACTCCTTGCGCCCCGGCTGGCCGGAGCGGAATATGCCCAGCTCTTCATCCACCGCCTTGAAGTTGGTCGGATTCGTGCCGTCTCCCGCGGTGGCCCACGGCGCGACGATCAGCATCAGCAGAAAATAAAACAGCCGGACCATGAAGCCTCCCTGCGTTCGGTTGAAAATTCCGGGTATTGCGCAATATAGCATCAACAGGCGCGTTTTTCCAATTTTCAGAGATCGCCATAGGGGATGAAGAAAACCGCGCCGCCGCTCCTGCCGCCGTCGGTTTCGTGCCGGAACATCCCGGCGCAGAACGACCACCTGCTGCGCCCCGGCCCCGCCAGCCGGCTGATGAACGGGAAAATCGAATATTCGGTCAATCCGTCCCTGCTTCTCTCGCGGTAGAGACCGCCCAGCACGTTCAGGTCGCGGATGTTTTCGCTGCCCCGGTCGCGCGCGATCAGCCCCAGCAGCCAGCGGCTCTCAAACTCGCCGTCCTGCCGCGAATAGTCCCAGAGCAGCCCCAGCAGCGCCTTGCCCTCCACCCTTTCCCGCTCCGTGCAGAAGCGGCGCGCCATCTCCTGAAACAGGGCCTGCCGCGCCTTCCAATCCTCCGGCACCGGCCCTTCCAAGCGCAGCTTTTCCAGCAGCGCGGCAGCTTCCTGCTTCCACGTTTCGTATGCCCCGGCATCTTTTTTCCCGTCGGGCTGTTCTCTCAGGAGCACCGGCAGCTTTTCCAATGTCTCCCGATCCGCCTCGTCCTTCCAGACCTGTACGCGGGTCGTACTCCGGGAACCGAGCAGCATTCCGGCCGTATATTTCACCGATTCCAGTTCCACCTCGCTTCCGCCGCCACGCCGATATATATGCTCCGGCAGCGTATAACCACCGCACCGGCGCTCCTCCCTGCGGCTGAACAACGGCGACGGCAGCACGCCGCCGCCGGGGCGCCGGTTGTCGCTGAACAGCGGCCAGACGCCGAAGCTGTCGCCGTCCTTTTCCAGCAGCGGCCACAGGAAATGCCAGTCCCACCCCGGCCGGCTGCTGCGTCGTTTCACACCTCCCACCGGGCCGAGCAGGTTGAACTTGAAATTTTCGCCGTTGTGCCGATAATAGTAGAACGGGAAAAGCATGTTTTCATCTCCGACTTTCCAGAACAGCGGCAGTACGCCCCAGTCACTCTTTTCCCACCAGACCGGACCGACCAGCCGGAAGTCCTGATAACGCCAGCAGAGCGGCAACACTCCGAAAGCTCTGGAACGGCGGTCATCGCCGTACCGCCAGACCACCGGCCCGGCATAATTCCATTCCTTCGACAGATACGCCAGCGGAAACAGGCCGCCCGATACGGTTTCGCCGTTTTCACGATTCCAATAGACCGGGCCGGCGAGGTTGAAACTCCGCGACAGCCACGCCAGCGGAAACACGCCCCATGAACCGTTTTCCGGCTTCCACCAGACCGGACCGGCGAGGTTGAAGCTCCGCGACAGCCACGCCAGCGGGAACAGGCCGCCCGACTTCATGCCGTCCCCATCCGAACTCCACCACACCGGACCGGCAAGGCCGAAATTCCGCTTTACCCACAGCAGCGGAAATGCCCCCCAGCCGTCCACTCCCCGTTCGTCGCGCGACCACCAGGCCGGCCCGCAGTACCCCCATTGCGGCGAAGTGAACATCAACGGGAAAATCCCCCACGACACCGTGCTGCCGTTCTCCCGGTTCCAATAGACCGGACCGGCAAGGCTGAAATCCCGCAGCAGCCACAGCACCGGGAAGAGTCCGCCACCCTTCACCTTTCCCGCCTCCAATTCCCACCAGACCGGACCGGCCACGCTCAATTCCGGTTTCAGCCACAGCAGAGGGAATATGCCCCTCGAACTGTTGTCGCCATCCCACCAGACCGGACCGGCGATCCCGAAATCCTGCACGATCCACGCCAATGGGAAAACACCCCATGAATTGTTGTCCGGCTTCCACCACACCGGGCCGGCAAGGCTGAAATCCGGCGTGATCCACGCCAGCGGAAACACGCCCCACGAACTGTTTTCCGGCTTCCACCACGCCGGGCCGATGTGATTCCACTCCACCGACGAGTGCAGCAGCGGGAAAACGCCCCACGATTCGGTATTGCCTCCGTAGAGAGTACGATAGAAAAGACCGGCCATCCGAAAGTCGGGAGTATGACACCACACCGGAAACACCCCATAGGCGCGGGCGCCGTTTTCTCCCGACTTCCACCACACCGGGCCGGCATAGCCGCCGCGCGCGCCGAAGCGCGCCAGCGGGAACACGCCCCAGCTCTCCGGCGACCGCCAGCCGAGCAGGCAGTAGCCGCCGCCGGGGCCGTGGTGAAACAGCGGCCACATCCCGAAGTTCCGCTCGGTCCAGTAGCCGTTCAGCGCCCAGCCGCTCCGGTCGTTCCACGCGGAGAGCGGAAACAGCACCGACCGCTCCCGGCCGTCCTGCACGTAAAAGGGGCGCACCGCAAAGCCCTGCGCATCGAAGTCCGCCAGCGGCCACAGGATCGCCCCGCTGCCGCCCGCGTTGAAGTAGAACGGCCACAGATTCACCGCCTCCTGGTCGAAACTGACCTCAACCTCCTTTGCCAGCGGCGACACCCGCATCGCCCGTTTGGAAGAAACGCACCCGCCCGCCAGCAGCGCGACCGCGCCGGCAACCGCCAGAATCCGAAATACTTGCACAGGGACCTCCATGGTTCAACACGGAATAAGACGGCAATGCGCCGCCGTTTCTTAGAGCGACGCGACAAATGAAGAAATTTCGCGCCGGAACCGCTCCGGGGCGAACCGCTCGGCATTGGCGACCAGCGCCGCCGTATCGAAATTCTGCGCTTCAAACCGCTCGATCGCTTCACACAGCAGATCGGTTTCGGGCCGGGCGAAGAACAAACCGGTTCTGCCGTCCGCCACCGTTTCGAGCGCGCCGCCCTGCCCGAGCGCGATCACCGGAGTACCGGCGGCCTGCGCCTCCAGCGGCACGATCCCGAAATCCTCGACGCCGGGGAACAGCAGCGCCCGCGCTCTGGCATAGAGGCGGCGCAGCTCCCGCTGGCCGGGGCGCCCGGCGAATTCGATCCCGTTCCCGGATAGTGCTTCGAGTTCGGCGCGCATGCCGCCGTCCCCGACCAGAATCAGCCGCCGCCCCAGTTTCCGGCAGGCCGCGATCGCCAGATCGGGCCGCTTGTAGGCGATCAGCTGGCCGACGAACAAATAGTAATCCTCTTTGGGCGAACCGGCGGCTTCCCGGAAGAAACCGGACTCCACCGGCGGATAGATCACCGTCGACTCCCGGCCGTAAATCCGCCGGATCCGGTCGGCCACGAAACCGCTGTTCGCGATGAACGCATCCACCGAACCGGCCGACGCCAGATCATAACGCCGCAGATAGTCGCGGAATATCCGCATCGCCGCCTTTCCGGCCAGGCCGGTCGTGCGGTAGTAATCCTCGTACATGTCCCACAGATAGCGCATCGGCGTATGGCAGTAACAGACGTGCAGCGCCTCCTTCGGCTTGCGCACTCCCTTGATCGGGCCGGATTCGCTGCTGACGATCAGCTTGTAGCCGGAGAGGTCCAGCCGCCGGATCGCAGCGGGCATCAGCGGCAGGTACTTCTGGCAGTTCCGCCGGGCGCCGGGCAATCGCCCGATGAAGCTCTCGACGATCCGGTGCGACGAAAAGGGTTCCCCGATCGCCTCCGGGTTCCATGCGTGGGTGAAGATGTCCGCCTCCGGCCACAGGCGGCAGAATTCGGCCAGCACGTTCTCACCGCCGCGGCGGTTGACCAGCCAGTAGTGCAGCAGCGCGGTCTTCTGCGGCTCCATCAGTAGGCCCCCCGGCAGAACAGCACTTCCTTGATCGTCTTCAGAAAGATGAAATAGTCCATCCAGATCGACCAGTTCATGATATAGTTCATATCCAGCGCAACCCGGTTCGGATAGTCCACCTCGCTGCGCCCGGAGACCTGCCACAGCCCGGTGATGCCGGGCTTGACCCGCTTGAGCAGTTCATATTTGTCGCCGTAATACTTCACCTCGTCCGCGACGATCGGCCGCGGCCCGATCACCGCCATCTCGCCGGTCAGCACATTCCAGAACTGCGGCAGCTCGTCGAGGCTGGTCTTGCGCAGGAAACGGCCCAGCGGGGTGATGCGCGGGTCGTTCACCAGCTTGAACTTTTCGCGCCACTCGCGTTCCAGCTCCGGGTCCTCCGCCAGCAGCTGCTCCAGCCGCTGGTCGGCGTCGGCGTACATGGTGCGGAATTTCAGCACCCGGATCGGCTTGCCGCCGACGCCGAGCCGGTTCGCCCGGTACAGCATCGGCCCCCGGGAGGTCAGCTTGATCCCCAGCCCGATCACCAGCAGCAGCGGAAACGCCATCACGATCGCCAGCACCGCGATCACCACTTCCGCCAGCCACTTGCACACGCGCGGCAGGGCCATCAGCAGCTGGTTGCGGATCTCCAGCGCGCTGCACCCGTCCAGATTGACCGGATAACTCCACGCGATCGAAAACACTTCGTTCGACGGCACCAGCAGCACGTGCAGGAAATACTCCGAATACTGCTTCAGCAGCGACTCCATGATATGGAACGGCACGCAGCAGATCACGTAGGAGACCTGCCGCTCCCGGCCGATCCGGACTCCGTCCGCCAGTTTTCCCAGCACCGGCACTCCGCCGACCTCCGTTCCCTGCTTGTCGGGATGGTCGTCCACAAACCCCACCGCCCGGAAACCGAAGAACTTGTCGCGGGCGATCCGCTGCACCATCAGCTGCCCGCCCAGCCCGGCCCCGGCGATCAGCGCCGGAATCTGCCCGACTCCCCACCGTTTCATCAGCGAACGGCACCACCACCGGGTCAGCGGCAGCAGCAGGAAGGTCAGCCCCCAGCTCGCCACCAGCGCCACGCGCGAATACAGCTCCACCTGCCGCGTCAGCGCCAGATAGCCGAAAAGCAGGAGATAGCTCAGACTCACCGACAAAAACACCCGGCGCAGCTCCTCCACCGGCCCCAGCGCCGCGCCGGGATAGAACGGGTTGCCGTGGTAGAGCCGGATCGCCGCGTTGCAGAGCAGCATCACCGGCACCAGCGGCCACAGCCCGACGCACTCCTCAAGCGTGTAATAGGCCCCCATCAGGTGATAGATCCACAGACACCCGGCCAACACGAACGCGGCGGTAAAGAGATCGTTCAACAACAGCAGCAGGACCCGGCAACGGGCTTCTCTCATAAATCGGCTCCTTCGCGCCCGGCTCCGGGGCGTTTTTTCCATAACTGATAGTCGTGCCTGTAGCAGCGGAACTCCCGCACCATATCCCAGGGGCCGCCGGCGGGAGCGGGCTCCCCCTTCTCCAGCAGCACGTAATCGCCGCCGCCGCGGGCGAACCGGCAGGAACTGCCCCCGGCCAGATAGCCGGTCTGCACGAACCGGCGCGGCACCACCACCTGCGGCAGCTTCCGGCTGAAATATTCAAACGGGTCAAGCTCCGGCTCGAAATAGCGCGGCCCCCTGTAATCCGCCGCGATCCATCCGGCCAGCTCGACGTTGCCCCGGTAGAGCGCGGATTTCTTTTTGGAGGTGTGCTCCTTGATCACCGGCCCGGCGGCGGCGCCGGTGAAGGCCAGCACCAGAAACGCCAGAATCCCGCGCAGCACCGCCGGAGTGAACCACTGCGGCCTCCACCGCTTCAATTCTTCCCACGCCCGGATGCCGAACAGCGCCGACCAGCCGAACGCCAGCGGCGCAACCGGAGTCAGGTAGCGCGTCGACAAAAACAAATAACGGTCGTGCACCAGAATCTGCGCGGCCACCAGCACCGCGTGGCCCACCACGACCGCCGCGATCACGCCCTCCTCGCGGGAGAACTCCCGGCGGCGGATGCGCCCGATCACCGCCAGCAGCGCCGGCACGCCGAACCACACGTAAAATCCCTCAAAAAAAGTCTTGACATAGTCGCAGAGTTCCCCGAACGAGAACGGCAGAAAGCCGCTCTCCCCCGGAACCTCCAGCGCCTCCAGCGGCGATTCCGCCGCCGGCTCCGCTCCTCCTGCCGCCGGGGCCGGTACAGCGACAGGAGGAGCCGCCAGTGGCGGATTCAACCGCAGTTCCACCTTCTGCCACAGCGCGGCATAGCGCGAGTCGGGCACCGGATACCCGATCATTTTCCAGTTGATCAGCAGCGCCGGCAGCATCAGCGCCAGCGCCAGCACCGCCGCCGCCAGCGTCCGCCACGGGAAGGAGCGCGACGCGATCTCCCATACTCCGACCGCGCACCAGATCAGAAACAACACGACCACCAGATCCGCGCGCGAAGTCACGCCGATCGCGGTACCCAGCGCCAGCAGGCCGTAAACGGCCGTCCGCCTCGCGTTGCGGCAGAGCACCACCAGAGCCAGCGCGACCAGCGCGACCGCGAGGGTTTTCAGGTTGTCCCGCAACCCCTCGCCGGCGATCTGCTGCAATTCGGCGCAGATCACATAGAGGAAGGTCCCGATCCAGGCGACCCGTTCATTCCAGACCAGCCGGAACAAAGAATAGAGCGGAAACACGCAAAGCGCGAAGACCAGCACCGCCGCCAGCCGGCACCCCGCGAACCCGGATATGCCGAACAGCCAGCAGAAACACCCCGCCAACGTCTGGTGCAGCATCGGGATGCGCGGATGGAACGCATAATTCCACTCCCCGGCGGCGAACGCCTCCGCCATCGGCGCGTAACGGGTCGCCACATCCGGCGCCGGAAAAACGTTGATTGCGGCCAGACCGAGGCCGAGCGCCAGCGCCAGCAGAAAAAGTGCAATACTCTTATGACCGGCCACCCAGCCGTCCGGCGCGGTCAGTTTTCCCCACAAAGCAGATATCGTCATTCCCCATTCCCGTCGCCGTCCCGGAAGCCGGCGTTCCTGTTCTCGGTTTCCTCTGTTTTTACCCGTACTTATTATATACTGTCTTCCCGGAAAATACAACAATAACCGCATATTTTCCTCCTGCATTTTCCCTCGCCGCGCCTTCCCGGAGTTTTTCCCCGCTTCTATTGTATTTTTCCGGCGGGGATGCTATATTAGTGGCTGATTATTATATGAAGATCAACAACGAACCAGAGAATCGGGATGGAAGAACGCAACGTCCTCTGCATCGAAGCCGGAAAAAGCAACCGGCTTTATCTGCGGGACCTATGGGAATACCGGGAACTTTTCGGCGTGCTGGCATGGCGCGACATCATCGTGCGCTACAAACAGACCGTGGTCGGCGTGGCGTGGTCGGTCCTGCGGCCGCTGATCACGATGCTGGTGTTCACCGTCGTTTTCGGCAAGATCGCCCAGCTTCCGTCGGACAAGGGGGTTCCCTATACGCTCATGGTATTCGCCGGCATGTTGCCCTGGCAGTATTTCAGCAATACGGTGCTGACGGGAAGCGAGGCGCTGATCGGCAATCAGGGATTGATTTCCAAAGTGTATTTTCCGCGCCTGATCATCCCGACCACCCGGATTCTGGTCAGCCTGGCCGAACTGCTGGTTTCCGCCGTGATCTTCGTGCCCCTTTTCTTCATCTACGGTTATCTGCCGTCGTGGCAGATTGTTTTCGTACCCTTTTTCATCCTGCTTGCGACGCTGTTTTCCCTCGGCTGCACTTATATTCTCTCCTCTTTGAACGTCAAATTCCGGGATTTCCGGTACGTGGTCCCTTTCATGGTGCAATTCGGCCTTTACCTCTCCCCGGTCGGTTTTTCCAGCGCGGCAATTCCGGCGAAGTGGCAGACGCTTTATGCGCTGAATCCCATGGTCGGAATCATCGACGGGGTCCGCTGGTCGCTGTTCGACGCGCCCCTCTCCGCCACGGCGTTCTGGAGCGCGGTGATCTGGTCCGTCGCCATATTGCTGGCCGGATTCTGGTGCTTCCGCAGAATGGAAAACGAATTCGCGGACTACATTTAAAGGGGAAACACGCATGAGCGCCATCATCCGGGTCGAAGACATCGGCAAGAAATATATCATCGGGCACAGCCGCATGAACGGGGAACAGCGTTTCAACGAACAGCTCTCCGAATGGGGCCGGGCGGTATGCCGGAGGCTCCGCCACCCCTTTTCCCCCGACAATGTCGGAATGGACCTCGAGGAGTTCTGGGCGCTGCGCCATATCGATTTCGAGGTGCGCCAGGGCGACCGGATCGGCCTGATCGGCCGCAACGGCTCCGGGAAATCCACGCTCCTGAAGGTCCTGAGCCGGATCACCGCCCCCTCCGAAGGCCGGGTCCGCATCGCGGGGCGGGTCGCCTCGCTGCTGGAAGTCGGGACGGGATTCCACCCGGACCTCACCGGGCGGGAAAATATCTTCCTGAACGGGGCGATCCTCGGCATGACCAAGAAAGAGATCAGAAAGAAGTTCGATGAAATCGTGGATTTCTCCGGCGTGGAACGCTTTCTGGATACCCCGGTGAAGCGTTATTCCAGCGGCATGTACGTGCGGCTCGCGTTTTCCGTGGCGGCCCATCTGGAGCCGGAGATCCTGATCGTGGACGAAGTGCTGGCGGTCGGCGATTCGGAGTTTCAGAAAAAGTGCATCGGCAAGATGGAGGACATCTCCCAGAGCGAGGGGCGCACGATCCTGTTCGTCAGCCACAACATGGGCGCGGTGCAGATGCTGTGCAACCGCGGCGTCATGCTCCGCAACGGGCAACTGGTCTTCGACGGGGAAATCGGCGAGGCGGTCCGCCTCTATACCGAAGACCATAAACAACTGGAGCATGTCCCGCTGTCGGAGCGCCGCGACCGGTGCGGCGACGGCTTCATCCGCTTCACCGGCTACACCCTGTTCAACGGGGACGGCGAGGAAACCAACACGATTCAGCTGGGAACCCCGGCCGTGATCGAAACCAGATTCGAGTGTGAGGAAGCCTGCAGCGGGGATATCCAAATCGAAACCGGCTTCAGCCCGGTCGGCGGGCTGAACACCATGCGCGTGACGTTGCGCGACCTCGGCGTCCAGCCCTCTTTCCGGAAGGGGGAAAACCGCGTGACTTTCACGATTCCGAAATTTCCGCTGGCCCCCGGCAGATACTCGCTCAATCTGTACGCTTCACGGAGCAATGAGACCTGCGACGACGTCCGTTTCGCCGGGCCGCTGCAGGTGATGCCGGGAGCGTTCAACAATCCGGCCCGCATCAACGACGAGACCCATTGCCTGTTCCTGACGGAATATTCGGCGGTCTGCGAGACGCCGTAACCCGTTTCCCCGGGCGTTCAGCTCTGGTCCCGGCCCCGGATCAATGATAAAATCAAAGGATTGAAAGATGATGACACAAGAAACCGGCATTTCCGTCCTTCTCCTGCCGGCGGCCGGAAAGCAGCCGGATTTTTCCATTCCATCTTCCGAAATCCCGCTGGAGTTCCTCCCGCCTTCCTCCGGCAGCTTCTTCGCCCGGCTGGCGGCCGGAATCCGCGCGGCCCGGTACGACCGGATCTTTTTTCCGGCCCCCGGAGACACGGTCACGGCCGGCCTGCCGGCACAGCTCTCCCGGCTGCTGGACCGGACCGGAGCGACGGCGGCAGTGGCCCCGATCCGAACGGCCAACGGCATTCCATGCCGTTCGGAAGCATCCGGCAAGCCGGAGCCGATCCGAAGCGCGCTGTTCTCCGGAACCGTCGGGCTGCATCCGGCCGGCTGGCTGATCCGGCGCGATGCGCTGCTTGAAGCGCTGGAAAAGACCGGCACGCCCGAAATCGGCCTTTTCGCCGATACGCTGCTGCTGACGGCGCTGGAAGGCACCTGCTGCCGGTTGCCGGACACCGGGGAATACCGGGTGCCGGGAGCGGAGGAGCCGGACATTCTCCACGCCGATTTCAGGAATTATACCGTACTGGCAGGACAACTGTTTCAGGACAGAGCCGCGCTGGAATCGTACCACAGCTTCCTGTACCGGCTGGCCGTGCGGGAGCTCCGGCGGATCGCCCAGCGAAGCGGCACCAACTGGCGCTCCGCGTTTCAGGTTCTGGCCGAGGTGATGGATAACCGGCTGCTTTACGCCGCGCTTCTGGAGGAGTATCCGGACCGCTTCCACTGGATGGAGTTCGCCCGCCGCCCGGTCCGCCGCAGGCCGGTGAAAAAGCTCGCTTTCTTCTGCATCCGCATGCGCCTTTACGGCCTGGAACGGTGCGCGGCGCTGCTGCTTGAGGAGTTCACCCGGCGGGGATATGAAGCGGTGCTCTTCACCAACGAGCCGCCCACGCCTCAGGATTACCGCTTCCCGGCAAGTGTAAAACGGATTGTTCTCCCGGCGGACATCCGGGCGCGCCGGGCGGAACTGGAGCTTATTTTCCGAAAGGAGCAGATCGACTGCTGCGTTTTTTTCGACCACACCGAAAAGTGGATGCCGAACGACCTGCTCTCCTCCCGCGAAGCCGGGATTTTCACGGTCGCGATGGAGCACAATATGTTCGCGTATCCGCTTCATATCGGCAAGCCGGAGCTTTTCTCCCGGCGGCGGGCGGTATACCACTGCGCCGACGTCGTCACGTGCCTCTCCCGGGTCGACCGCGAATGCTGGCATGAACAGGGCATCCTGCAATGCTGCTACATGCCCAATCCGCCGACTTTCGCCCTGCCGGATGAACCGGTCGGGCGGCTCACCGCCAAGACCATGCTGTTCATCGCCCGGCTCGACGCGGGCAAAGGCGCGGAGCAGGCCCTTGAGGTGCTCGAACTCGTGCGCCGCGACCATCCGGACGCCCGGCTGCTGATGGTCGGCCATTGCCCGTCGGAGGATTACAAACGCCTGCTGTATTCGCGGATTGCCGCGGCGGGCCTGCAGGACGCGGTGGAAATCACGGGCTTCCAGAGCGACGTATCCGGTTATTTCCGGCAAAGTTCCATCCACCTGATGCCGTCGCAGATGGAGGGCTACCCGATGACGCTCACGGAGGCCAAGGCGTACCACCTCCCGACCGTGGCGTTCGCGATGCACTATCTGGAAATGCTGCGCCCGGAATACGGCTCCGTTCAGGTCGGGAAGGACGACACGGCCGGAATGGCGCAGGCGGTCAGCGCGCTGTTTTCCGACTTCGACCGCCTGAACGAACTCAGCCGGCAGGCCGGCCAGTGCCTTGAACTTTTCAGCACGAAGATCGTGATGGAACGCTGGCTGGCGGTTTTCGCCCGGCTCGAAACCGGCGACGACCCGCACGGCCTTTTCGCGCCGGAAACCGATCCCCTCCGGAAACTGCAGGCGAAAACCATCCTGACCGAAGAGCTGTTCTGCGGTCTGGAACGCTGTTTCACCCACCCGGATCTCCTGCGGCAGATCGGGCGCCGGGAGTACAACAGCCGCATCGCCGGAAGCCGCCTCCTCCGGCTTGCCAACGAACTTGCGCGGCTTCTCGACGCGCTGTTCCCGGCCGGAAGCCGCCGACGGAAGTTCTGCGGGCATTGCGACCGCATCCTGATCCGGCCTCCGTTTCTCCTGCTGAAAAAACTTTACCGCTGCATGTTCCCCTGGCGGGACCGGGAGGAATAAATGCCTGCGACCACAGCTCCGAATCCGGTTGTTTCCGTCGTGATTCCGGTTTACAATGCCGGGCCGGACCTTCCGGCGTGCCTTCAGAGCATTCAGCGGCAGACGTTTGCCGATTTTGAACTTGTGGCCGTCGATGACGCGTCGGCCGACGGTTCCGCGGCAATTCTTGCAAAATATGGCCGGAGCGACTCCAGAATCCGCCCGGTCACCCACCGGGAAAACCGCGGCAGCCTCGCCGCCCGGCTGACCGGCATCCGCGAAGCGCGGGGAGAATTCATCACCTTCGTCGATGCCGACGATTCACTGGAACCCGACGCTCTGGAGCTGGCCGTCCAGAAGGCGCGCGCCACCGGCGCCGACCTCGTTCACTTCGGCGTGAAAGCCGTCGGGCCGCTCGCCCCCGCCTTCCGCCGGGAGTGGGAGAAACGCAACCGGCCCCACTCCGCTCCGCTGTACGGCGAACAGGTGTTCGACGGCTTTTTCCGCGACCGCCTTTTCTCATGGTCGATCTGGGGGAAGCTTTTCCGCGCCGACCTCTGCCGCCGGGGAGCCGAACTGATCCCGCCGGACTACTGTGTGGTCGCCGAGGATTTCAGCATGTTCACCGCGATCGCCGGGTACGCGCAGCACTACGAACCGCTCTTCCGGCCCGGATACCGCTACACGCTGTGCGCCGGGATCAGCAGCTATGCGAAATCGGATCTCCCGGCATTCCGGCGGCACTGCACGGCCTTCACCGCCTGCCGCGAAGTCCGGGCCTGCCTGGAAAAACGCGGCGTTTTCGACCGCTGTTGCGACGCATTCCGGCTCCGGGAGTACGAGGTGATCGCCGACCTGCTCCACCGCTGGCGCTACAACCTCGCCGCGGCCGACCGCGACGCGGCGTTCGCGCTGCTGTTTCAGGAATACGATCCCCCGACGCTGTACCGGGCGTTCCGCCGCTTCTTCGCCTCGAACAACCGGCAGCCCGCCGAACTGCTGGCCCGGAGCGGCCTGCTGCCGCTGCCGCCGGGACCGGTCCGCCGCCTCGGCTGGCTTGGCCCCGGCCTCGAACGCTTCGAGGCCGCCCTCCGGGAAGCCGGTATTGCGGCGGAACCGTGCACGCCAGAATCGGTTCAGAACGGCAGCTTCGACGCGGTCTGCCACGCCGTGCCGGACACGCCGGAGTTTTTCTGGGAGATGCTCGCAATCAAAACCGCCGGATGCCGTTTTGTCCCGCTCCTTTCCGAACGGTTCGACGCGGGGCTGGCGCGGGATCTGCACGTCTGGCAGATGCGGGACCTCACCCTCCGCCAGAGCGACGGCCTGCTGGCCTCCGATCCGGTTTCGGCGGCGTGGTTTACTGCGGCGGGAGTCCGCTGCGAATCCTCAGGCGACGCGTCGGCGCTGCTCCGGCTGCTGCGCCGCATGGAAGACCCCGCGCCGGAGACGGATGCGGTCGCGGAGTCGCTCTCCGGAGCGCTGGCCGGTTACTTCGAATCGCACCGCGACCACTATCTCGCCCCCTCCCCGGAGGGCGAGAGTTTCCTGCCCTTCTACCGGAAAGTGGACAAGGTGCTGACCGGGCTGATGCCGTGGGGAAGCCGCCGCCGGCGCGTGATCGCCGGCACGCTGGCGCGCTGGTACAATCAACTGACGCACAATAACTGAGAAGTGAGCACCCCGCCCGGCGGGATGCCTTAAACATAGGAGTTTGACATGGATACGCCCCAAGCGGCCCGGACGGAGCCGGACATCACCATCCTGATTCCGGTCTACAAAACCGGAGCCCTGCTCCCGCGTGCGCTGGACAACCTGCTCGCCCAGCCCCATTCCAATATCGAAATCGTGGCCGTCAACGACGCCTCGCCGGACGACGCCGCCCGGATCCTGGCGGATTATGCGGCGCGCGATCCGCGGCTCCGCATCGTGACCCACCCGGAGAACCGCGGCACCCTCGCGGCCCGTCTCAGCGGCATCGCCGCCGCCCGCGGCCGCTATATCATGTGCCTTGACGCCGACGACTCGCTCGAACCGGAAACATTCGACCGGCTCTGGAAAGTGGTCAGGAAGGAGTCGCCGGACATCATCGACTTCGGCGCCCGCCTGATCGCCGGAGCTTCCCGGCCGACGACCCGCGTCGTGCCGATGGGCCGTTTTCACGGCGACGCCGTGTTCGAGAAAGTATTCGTCGAACATTTCTACAGCTGGAGTCTCTGTTTCAAGCTGATCCGCGCCGACCTCTGCCGCCGGGCCGCCGCCTGCGTGCCGCCGGAATACTGCATCGTCGCGGAGGATTTCTATTTTTACAGCGTAATCGCCTTTTTCGCACGCAGCTACCGGGCGGTTCCGCAGATGTACTACAACTACTACACCGGGATCGGCGTGTCGGACAACTTCCGGATGGACCTGCCGGGCTTCCGCCGTTTCCTGTCGATTTTCACCGCGCTCTCCGGCATCCGCTCGTTTCTGGTTTCGCAGGGAGCGTTCGACAGATACGGCGCCGCGTTCCGGGTCCGCGAAGCCGAACACTTCGACTATCTGTTCGAGCGCTGGGAGTGCCGCCTGAAACGCTCCCTGCAGCCGGAAGGCTACCGGATGATGTGTGCCTCCTACGACCGGGAAACCGTGGAACGGCAGTTGAAGCGGTACTTTTCCGGCCGGGAACAGCAGCTCGAATTCGCCCTCAGCGGCCAATCCCTCCCGGAATACGGCACGGCGACGGGCGGAGGGCGCGTCGCCGCTCCCTTCCTGATCTGCCCGGGAGGGCCGGGGCTTGCCGAATGCTGGGGGAATTGGAGCGTTCTGCTCGAGGAGCTGCTGGACCGCCTGCCGGAACTGCGCCTGCGGCTCGTTCCCTCCCCCGATGCCGGATGGACGGAAAAACTGCTGCTGTGGAAGCTGTTTTTCAAAAAGTACGGCTACAGCCGCCGGATCCGGGTGATCTCCCGCAGACAGGCGCTGGCGGAAGCCGCAGCGGGCAACTGCCTGGCGCTTCAGCTGTTCCCGGCCACCTCCGAGGAACCGGGGCCGTTTCTGAAGGCGGGCGTTCCCGCCGCCTTCTACTCCTCCTCCGACCGGCCCGTGCCGGGCGCCCTGACCGCGCGCCCGGGCGACCGGAGCGAACTTCTGAATCAGGTCACCGAAGTGTTGCTGAACGCGAATCGATACCGGGAGCTGGCGCAAGCCGCTCCCCGGGCCGCTCTTCCGCCCGCCGCGCCCCTGCCATCCGGAGTTCCCGGTTTCCGCCTTCCGGCGACAGTCGCGGCCGCCGGCCTCTTTTTCGTGCTGAAAAAAAGTTTCCAGATGTGCATTTTCCCGGAAAGCCCCCTGTGGTTCCTGGCCGCCCGGCTGAAATATCCGTTCAAAGTCATTAAATTCCGCAAGCGGGCCAGCCAACAATGTCTCCGATAAAAATTTCCATCATTCTTCCTGTTTACAATTCGGCGGCGACACTGGAAAAATCGCTGGATTCCGCGCTCGGGCAGACGCTGCGCGAGCTGGAGGTGATCGCGGTCGACGACGGCTCCGCCGACAAGTCGCTCCGGCTGCTGAAACAGCACGCCGCCGCCGATCCGCGGCTCCGGGTGATCGCGTTCCCGGAGAACCGCGGCACCCTGATCGCCCGTGCCGAAGCGGTCCGCGCCGCGCAGGGCGAATATCTGCTGTTCCTCGACCCCGACGACACCTTCCGGCCGGAAGCCGCCGCCGAGCTTTACGAAGCGGCGGCGGAAAAGCGATATGATGTCGTCGCTTTCGGCTGTGACGAGTTCGTGCCCTGCCCCGACGGTTCGCTGCAGCAGGTGTGGAACTGGATCACCCCGCCCGGCGGTGAAGTTTCCGGCCCCGGCGCGGTGCTGCGCGACCTGCTGGTCGCCCGCGGCCACTACTGGAACCTCTGTTTGAAGCTGATCCGGGCCGAAATCTGCCGCAACGCGCTCGGCGACCTCGAACCGTGCTACTGCATCATGGACGAGGATTTCTATTTCTATGTGCTGGTCGCCTGCCGCGCCGATTCGCTGCTGAAACTTGAAAAGAACTATTACAACTATTTCACCGCCGCCGGAGTGACCGCCCAGAGCAGTTTCCCGCTGGAGCGGTTCCGCAGGATCGGCACCATGCTCGACGCGCTGGGGCGGATCGAAGCCTATCTGAAAAAATGCGGCGACTGGCAGCGCGATCCGGACATCCGCGCCTCCTTCGCCGACATTGAGCGCGACCAGCTGCAGATTCTGTGGGAACGGTGGCTGAACCACCTCCGGCCGGAGGACCGCCCCGCCGGGGCCGCGTGGATCTTCCGCCACGCCGTCGACCGCGAGCGGCTGGTGCTGGCGCTGCCGGAGATTGCGTTCCGGCAGGAAGAAAGGTTCGCCGCGATGTTTCCGCCGCACGGCCCGCTGGAGGGGCATCCCTGCGATCCGGCGGAGACCGTCGCGGCACGACCGGTGGAGGAATTCGATCCCCTGGACCGCTCCGGCGTCGCCGCGCGCCTGGCATACTGGAAGGAGTGGCAGGAGCGGCATCCGGCCGCCGCCGTCCACTATCTGCATGTCCCCGGCGAAGAAGCGGCGCTGTTCTTCGACCGGATCGCCCTCACCCACCTCGGCGTCGGCTTCGTGCTGGAGGAGCCGCTCCGCTTCGGCGAAGCCCCGGCCCCGGCGATCCGCCGCGCCCGCGCCTTCTGCCGGATCGCCGACCGGGTCATCGCCGCCGGCCCCGAAGAACAGCACTGCTTCGACCTCGCCTGCGACCCCGGAGCCGATCCGCTGAACCGGATGCTCGATCGGATGCTCGCCGCCCCCGGCGACGATGACGGCGATGAACTCGCCAACCCGGAGTTTCTGAAATTCATGAAAGCCGGCTACCGGCTGATGAACAGACTCCTGCCCGCCGGAAGCAGCCGCCGCCGCACCGTCAAAAACTGGGCCAAGCGGACCGCCCGGCTGCTGAAACGGAGGAAGTGACATGTGCCGTTTCTCGCTGATCGTCTGCACCGTGACCCGGACCGCCGAGCTTGAAGCGTTCCTCGGCTCCCTCGCCGCCCAGAAGCAGCCTCCCGCCTTCGAAGTGATCGTGGTCGACCAGAATCCAGATGACCGCCTCGCGCCGCTGCTCGACCGTTGCCGCGGCCGTTTCCCGGTCCGGCGCCTTCGCAGTGAAATCGGCCTGTCGCGCGCCCGCAACGTCGGCCTCGCCGCCGCTTCCGGCGACATCGTCGCCATCCCCGACGACGACTGCACCTATCCGCCCGACCTGCTGCACCGCCTCGCGGCATACTTCGACGCCAATCCCGGCTGCGACGGCGTGTCGACACTGGTGACCGACCGGGACGGCAGTTTCTCCGCCGGCGGCTACATGGCCGGCTCCCCCCTCGCGATCGACCGCGGCAACATCTGGCGCACCGCCGTTTCGCCGTCGATCTTCGTGCGCCGCTCCGTCGTCGGCGAAGTGCGGTTCGACGAAACCCTCGGCGTCGGCTCCGGCACTGTCTACGGTTCCGGCGAGGAAAGCGATTTCCTGCTTCAGTTATTGGAGCATCATCGCCGACTCGATTACCGCCCCGAATTCGTGGTTCACCACCCCTGTTTTCACGGCCCGTGGCGCGCCGAACGCGGCAGGCTCTACGGCAACGGCATGGGACGTGTGTTGCGCAAGCACCGTTATCCGGCATGGCGTGCGATGTTCTACGCATCGCTTCAGCTCGTCCGCGCCGTTCAATTTCTGCTGAAGCTCAATCCCTCCCGCAGCCGCTTCCATCTCGCAATGGCCCTCGGCCGTCTCCACGGCTATTTTCACGTGCGGCATTGACTTCCCGCAATAAAACCAAACAGGCTGTCTTTTCAGGTTTGATCTGAAAAGACAGCCTGCATTCACACCGGCACGCGGCCGGCGGGGGCAATTCCCCTCGCGATTACATCGCCAGCAACGCGAAGACGAGCGCGAAGATCGCGGTGGTTTCGACGATGCCGAGCACCATCAGATAGTTCGCAAAGCCCTGATTGGTTTCGCCGAAAGCGTTGCAGCCGCCGGCAGCGGCCTTGCCCTGATACCACGCGGAGAACATCAGCCCGAGGCCGCCGAGCACGCCGATGGTCAGATAGAGCGGCCAGGCGGCCGGGTTGTCGGCCATCTTGCCTTTGATCAGGATCATCAGGATCATGCCGTAGATGGTCTGCGACAGCGGGGCGCCCGCCAGCGCGATCAGGAGGAAGGGAGCGGGTTTGTCCTGCTGATAGCACTTCTTCCACGCGCCGATCGCGGCGCTGCCGCCGATACCGGTACCCATCGCGGAACCCATCGCCGCCAGACCGATCGCGGCGTAACCGCCGGCCATGGCCAGCGCCTTCATCATTTCAACTTCCATGCTCAGTTTTCCTCCGATTTGGTGTTATTTTTAAAAGGTTTGAAATTTGAACCGCTCCAGCTCAAACCGACATGGTTCGAGAATTCAAGCGTATTGAGACGAACGCCGTGCACCAGCACGCTGAGTATGCAAAGGCCGAGGTTCATCGCGTGGCCGATCACCGCGACCAGGATGCCGAAGACCAGAAACCACGGGGAACTCTTCCAGATATCCGAAGCCATGCCGTTGAAGCTGAATGCGATATAGTAGCCGGCCATGCCGACCGCGAAAAGGCGGATGTAGCTCAGCACATCGACAAAGCTGCCGATGATGTTGAACGGAAACTGGAACACGTCCGCCATATTCTTCCAGTTCACGTCGCAGGCGATCACCAGCAACAGGCCGATGCCGTAGAGCCAGTACATATAAACCGGGAAGTCCCCGGGCCACACGATCAGTTTCAGCGTCAGGAAGAAGTTGCCCCACAAAATCAGCATCCAGCCGATGTTTTTGCCGATATTGCGGAAATTCCGGTCCCTGAACGCCTGCCAGATGCGGCCGAGCGACAGTTGCGCGATCGCGAGGATGAAGCAGAATGCCTGCACATTCGCATCCTTGACCGCGGGATCGGTGAAAATCTTCAATCCCGGCAGCGGCGACGTCCCGAAGTAGTTGCTGGTCAGCACGCCCCAGACGATCGCAGCGATGCTGAGCACCAGCATCATCCGGCAAGGCAACTGTGCCGCCGGTCTGCCGCGGAACTTCCACATCGCAAACAACGTTCCGGCCAGAAACAGCAAGCCGTACCCGGCGTCTCCGATGATCATCCCGTAGAAAATCGTGAAAAAAACCAGCACCGCCGCCGACACGTCCAGCTCGTGATAGCCCGGCGAAATGCCGAGGAACTGGAACAGAGGGAAGATCAGCTTTGCAAACTTCGACTCCCTGAGCAACGTCGGCACCTGATCGTCCGGCCCCGGATCGGCGACCAGCAATCCCCAGCCGTTGGTTCTGGCGGCGGCGCGGAGGGTTTCCAGCTCCGGCTCCGGCACGAAACCGGTCAGGGTCACCACTTCCCCGTGCGCGTCAAGCGAATCGTGAACCGTCGTGAACTCCCACTCGGCGTGAAGCTTGCGGAGCCGCTTTTTCGCGGCGGGCAGCGAGGCAAACAGCTCTTTCAGCCGGCCGTTGATCACGCCGACTTCACGCCCCCGCTCCTGAATGCGGCTGCGCAACTCGGCCGGATCGTCTTCGGCGGAAAGCCGGATTTCCGGCAATGTTCCCGGCTCCTGTTCCTCCAGCGAAACCGCCGCAAAGTAGATGCGGGCGGAATCCTGCCGGATCACCCTGCACTCCACCCCGGGGAGTTCTTCCGCCTCCCGGAGCTGCCGCTCGGAACCGGCGCAAAGGTGGACGTAAATTCCCTTTTCACGCAGTTCATCGAGCATCGGGCGGTCGAATTCGCCCCACACTTCCAACGCCTTCAGCCGCTGGGAAAGCGCGTTCAGTTCGCCGGAAAGCTGGTCGCGTTTGTCGAGCAGCGCGCCGGCGCTTTCGATCGCCTCGGCGCCGGAGCAGCGCTTGCCCGCCGCCGGAACTTCGCCGTCATTCTCTTTGAAGAGCTTGTCCAGCTCGCCGACGATACGGCTGCCGGAGTCGAACTCCTCCTTCAGCTGCTGGGCGCTGTCGGAAGCTCCGACCCGGAGCTGCTCAATCTGCATCACGCCGAGCGAGCGCAGCGCGACCAGCGCGGAATCCTGTTCGGATTTCAGCGCCAGCAGCGTGACTTTTTTCATCGGTACAATCATTCTTGCCGGTTCTCCCGCTGTTATGGACGAATCTGCCCGCTGCCGCGGACCAGATACTTGTAACTGGTCAGCTCATCGGCCCCCATCGGACCGCGGGCATGGAGTTTGTCCGTACTGATGCCGATTTCGGCCCCCATCCCGAATTCACCGCCGTCGGTGAACCGGGTCGAGGCGTTCGCGTAAAGCGTCGAAGAGTCGACGTTCGCGAAAAAGTAGTCGATGTCGGCCGGAATATCGCTCAGGATCCCGTCGCTGTGACGGGAACCATATTGGTTGATGTGCTCCACCGCCTCCTCGACCGAACCGACCATCTTCACAGTCAGCACCAAGGCGAGGTATTCGGCGTAGTAATCATCTTCGGTCGCCGGAACCGCCTCGGGATCGAGCTTGCGGAACTCTTCGTCGCCGCGCAGCTCCACGCCGTTTTCCTTCATCGCCGCAACGAAGGGCGGCACGAACCGCTCCGCGATTTTCCGGTCGATCAGCAAGGTTTCCAACGCATTGCAGGCGCTGGGGCGCTGGACTTTCGCGTTCACGACGATTTCGACCGCTTTTTCCACATCGCATTCGCGGTCGACGTAAAGGTGGCAGACCCCTTTGTAGTGTTTCAGCACCGGCATCGTCGCCTCGGCGCAGACCAGCCGGATCAGCCGTTCGCCGCCGCGCGGGATGATCAGATCGAGATACTGATCCATCTTGAGCAGCAGATTCACCGCCGCGTGATCCGTCCACGGCACCAGCTGCACCGTGCCGTCGGGCAAGCCGCACCCGATCGCCGCCCGGTTCATGATCCCGGCCAGAATCAGATTGGAGTGAAACGCCTCGCTGCCGCCGCGCAGGATCACCGCGTTGCCCGCCTTGAGACAGATTCCCGCCGCATCGACGGTCACATTCGGGCGCGATTCGTAAATAATGCCGATCACGCCCAGCGGAACGCTGATCTTGGTGATTTCGAGGCCGTTGGGACGGACAGTCGTCGACAACACGCGCCCGACCGGATCGTGCTGGGAGGCGACCACGCGCAGCCCGTCGGCCATCTCCTGAATCCGGCGGTCGGTCAGGGTCAGCCGGTCGATCATCGCCGGTGCAAGACCGGCCTGTTTCGCCTTTTCAAGGTCCTCGGCATTGGCGGCTTTGATCGCCTCCGCGGCCTGTTCGACCCCGCGGGCCATCATCTCCAGGCAGCGGTTTTTCTCGTCGGACGGGAGGACAGCCAGCGCGCGAGAGGCGGTTTTCGCCTTTTTACCCATTTCAGTCAGCGTCGATTTCATCAGTTCGGGTGTCGCTGTCGTACTCACGGAACCATTCCCCTTTTCAAAAATTAAAACCGGAAAACCACAATTACAATCATCGGATAAAATACTTCATCATCGCGCCAGTTGCAAATCATCTGCCGGGAAATAATCCGACAATCCTCGATTTTTTCGGGCTCCAAATGCTTTACCCGACTTTTTCTCCGGATTCGGATTGTATTTTCTCCGATTCCGGTCTATCTTATAGGACTTGTTTTTATTAACAATACCTTATAACAACAGGGGAATGAAATATGCCGGTTGATATTCTGGTCGGAACTCAGTGGGGAGACGAAGGCAAAGGAAAACTGATCGACGTGCTGACCCGCGACGTCGACATGGTCGTCCGCTTTCAGGGCGGCAATAACGCCGGTCACACCGTCGAGATCGGCAAGGACCGCTATGTGCTGCACCTGGTTCCTTCCGGCATCTTCCGCCCGGGCGTGAAGTGCGTGATCGGCAACGGCGTAGTGGTCGATCCGATCGGCCTGATGGAGGAAATGAAGGCCATCGCCGAAAAGGGCTTCAACCCCGAACAGGTCGAGCTGAGCAACCGCGCCCAGCTGATCTTCGAATACCACAAGCGCGCCGACGCGCTCAACGAGGCGGGCGCCGGCTCCAAAAAGATCGGCACGACCAAGCGCGGCATCGGCCCGTCCTACGCCGACAAGATGCACCGCTGCGGCATCCGCGCGATCGACCTGACCCATCTCGACCGGCTCGAACCGCAATTCCGCACCGAGGCGGCCAAATACAACAAGCTGTTCAGTGAATCCGGCATCGCCCCGCTCGACGTCGACGCCGAGTGGGCGCGGGTCAAAGAGGCCGCCGAATACCTCGCTCCGCGCGTCTGCGACACCGTCTACAGTGTCAACGCGATGATCAAGGCGGGCAAGAATGTGCTCTGCGAAGGCGCGCAGGGGGCATTGCTCGACATCGACCACGGCACCTACCCCTTCGTGACCAGCAGCAACACCGTTACCGGCGGCGCGTGCACCGGAGCGGGCATCGCTCCGCAGCACATCCGCGACAGCTGGGGCGTGATCAAGGCCTACACCACCCGCGTCGGCGAAGGCCCGTTCCCGACCGAACTTTTCGACGAATTCGGCGAGAAGCTCCGCCAGGTCGGCCGTGAATTCGGCGCGACCACCGGCCGGCCGCGCCGCTGCGGCTGGTTCGATGCGATCGCCGCGCACTACGCCTGCATGGTCGACGGCATCAACAAGCTGGCGGTCACCAAGCTGGACGTGCTGGACGACCTCGAACAGATCGCGATCTGCGTCGGCTACGAGATCGACGGCAAGATCACCAGAGAGTTCCCGGCGGCAGTCGCCGAGCTGGAGAAGATCAAGCCGGTCTACGAGTGGCTGCCGGGCTGGAAGTGCAGCACGGCGGAAGCCCGCAAGTGGGAAGAACTGCCCGAAAACGCCCGCAACTACCTGAACCGCATGGCCGAGCTGGTCGAATCGACCGTCGCCATCGTTTCGGTCGGTCCGCGTCGCGACCAGACCTTCACGGTCTAGTCCGTCCTATTCCACAGGAGCGGCTGAGGCGGGGTGCCCCCCGGTTCGGCCGCTTTTTGACTTTTCAGCAGCAGGAATCAGCGCCAGTGAGAATCGACGACATGGTGGAATCCGCAACCGGCCCCTCCCGGCAGTCGCGCCGGGAGCGGGGCGGAACATGGAGCGCGCTGCTGTCGTTCCCGGCGAGCCTGGACTTCGTACAGCTGCTGAGCCTGATGTTCCTGCTCGGCGTCGGGCTGGTGTTCATCCGCTCCACCGGCGAACAGGTCGGCACGGAGGCGTCGCTGGGATTTTTCGCCAAGCAGCTGCGCTGGATCGGCGGCGGAGCGGTGCTCTGGCTCCTTGCCGCATCGGTCGACTATCGTAAAATTCAGTACCGGGTGCTGAGCGTGCTGTTCTATCTGGCGATGCTGGCGCTGCTGGTGCTGGTGCTTTTCATCGGCGTCAAAATCAACGGTGCGCGCAGCTGGATCTACCTCAAGCCGATCGGCATGAGTCTGCAGCCCTCCGAATTCAGCAAATTGTCCGTGGTGCTGTTGCTGTCGGCAATGTTCTCCACGCCGATGTTCAATGTGAACCGCCTGGCCTGCCTGCTGCTGGGCGCGGCGGCGGTGGCGCTCCCTTTCGGACTGATCATGCTCGAACCGGACTTCGGCAGCGGCGTGATCCTGATTCCGGTCTTCGTCGGGATCGTGTTCTGCGCCGGTCTGAAATGGCGCTACATCCTGCTGGCGACCGCGGCAGTCGCCCTGATCGGCGGCGGACTCGTGCTGAACGAGGTCGCCGGCTACCGGCCGCTGCTGAAGCCCTACCAGATCAACCGGATCAAGGTCTTCCTGAATCCCGAACTCGACCTGATGGGCAGCGGCTACAACTCCTACCAGGCGCGGCTGGCGGTCGGTTCCGGCGGCATGACCGGCAAGGGAATCGGAGAGGGGACCCAGAATTCGTTAGGCTTCCTGCCCCAGACGGTTTCCAACAACGACTTCATTTTTTCCGTAATCGCGGAGGAAGCGGGATTCGTCGGATGCTTTCTGATCATTCTGGCATATCTGGCGCTGTTCTATTCGGTGGTGCGCACCGCGCTGGCCACCTCCGACCCTTTCGGGCGCTACATCGCGATCGGCATCGGCTGCATCGTATTTCCGCACTGCTTCATCAACATCGGCATGTGCATCGGCGTCACGCCGGTCACCGGAGTGCCGCTGCCGTTCATCAGCTACGGCGGCTCGTTCGTGCTGATGGGGATGCTGGCCTTCGGAATCCTGCAATCCGTCTACCGGCACCGGCGATAAACGCAAAATTGCCAAATGGTAATTTGATTCTCTTCGCGAACGGTTGATTTCCCCCGGCGGGGAACCTATATTTTCCCCGGTTCCCAAATTGAAGCAGAAAGGAAATTTATGAAGAAGTCAATGATTGCAATGATGGCGGCTGCCGCAATGAGCGCGGGAGTCTTTGCGGTTCAGGCCGGTGAACAGGACACGCCGACCAAGCTGTATAACTATCTCTCCAGCCGCAAAGCGGGCGACAAGGCCGCCCTCTCCTGCTACACCAAAGCCACGCAAAAGAGCATGGAGAACTTCGCCAGGGCGAAGGAAGCCGCCGAAAAGAGGGACGCGCTGACCTTCATGCGTTACACCACATTCGCGTACAAAGCCGATGCGGAGGATGCGCAAATTCAGAAGGTTGTCGACTACTACAAGTCGATGAACCCGGAAATGCTCAACCAGATGATGGACGCCTATCTGAAAACCTCTCCGGTCACCGATATGAAGTCCGAAGTGCTCGAAGAAAAGATCAACGGCGACGTCGCGACGCTGAAGGTCAGGAACAGCTGGACCGAAAACGGCAAAGCCCAAAGCGTCGTCGCCGAAACCAAACTCTACAAGGTCAACGGCAAATGGTACAGCGGCATGACCGATGAAGAGGGAAGGAAGCTGGAAAAAGCCAGCCTCGACGCGCTCGATATGCTGCTCAGGCAGATCGACGCCGCCAAAGGCAATGCGGCGGCTCCGGCGGGAACCGCGGATTCCGCTCCGGCAGAAGAATCCAACCCGGTGATTTCGTTCTTCCAATCCATCGCGGATATTTTCTGATATCGATGTCCGCTTGAATATGGCAGTCCGGTTTGCAGGCGCGGCCTCCCGGACTCTCTTTTCAAACATATTTCAATGAACTGTCCCCCTGTTCTCCAATGCGGCCGACCGCAGCGGCTTCCTGCCGCTTGAATATTTGTGACATGTTTCACCTATTTCCCCGACTGCGGGTTGTTTTCGCGATCACCCGGATTTATATTACCGTCACAGCGTTGGAAACAGAACGGGGCAATCATGAAACACATCATCGGACTGATCGCGGCGGCGGCGATCATCTGGAGCGCGGAAGCGGAAGAAAAGCGGCTGCCGCCTTTGAGTGTGAAAACGGAGATCGCCGCAACAGTCAGGCCGACCCATGCCTATATCCTGTTTCTGGCCGGCGGACAGGGCCTGACGGTCAGCGACGCCCTGCGCGACTGCAACCAGAAAACGGCGGCGGTTTCCGAAGCGATCCGCAGGCAGTTCCCCGATGCCGCCATTGAGACGGAAATTGTCAATACGGGGAACCGGGATTTCGGAAACAGCGATCGGGACAGTTTCGCACCTGATGTGACGCGGCTGATTCAGGTTACGATCCCGGCTGACGCCAGACGCGCCGCGCAGATTCTCGACATCGCGTTGCGCATGGGATTGACTCCGTTTCTCGCCTCGCCCCATGCTGCCGCCGCAGATCAGCCCAGCAGCGCCGGTGCAATTCTCTACGGCTCCCGAGAGCCGGAAGCGGAGCTGGATCGGTTATGCCGGACAGCTTGCCGAAAGCTGTGGAAACAGGCTGAAAGGCTGGCCCGGATGCGGAATTGCAAAGTGACGGGACTGCAGGAACTCAACCATTTTCGCGTCCATCGATTTCAGAATGCAGTCACATTCCGGTCCTTTCTGCATACCCTGCCCGTGGATTTTTACTCCAGCGATCCCGAAGAGGTCCGGATACCACTGTTGCTCGTCGGAAAATTTGAAGTGATGGAAAACCCGAAACAGCCATAGGAAAGTTCATTATGAAAAAATGGGGCTTTTGTTTGACCTTTTGTCTTCTCCTCTGCGCGACCGCCGGAGGAGTCCCGACTCTCGGAGTGGAAACAACGGTAACGGCAACCATGAAAGCCACAACCGCCTATGTGGCTTTTCTGGTCAGGGGACAGGGCTTGCTGATCAGTGATGCCCAAAAAGCGTGTGACGCCAATATCACCGCAGTTTCCGAAGAGATCAAAAAGCGGTTCAAAGATGCCAGAATCGATACGACCATAGTCAATACCGGAACGAAGGATTTTCAAGGCTGGCGGGCACCGGGCCCCCAAATCGAACCGGACGTGACACAGCTTGTCACAGTAACCCTGCCGCCTGATGAAACACTGGCGGCGGAAATCCTTGATATCGCAATCAGAAAGGGAGCCATCCCTTTCTGTTCCGACAGGACGGAATTGCGCGGTGCGGTTTACTACGGCGTCGACAATACGGAAGCAGCGGAAGAACAACTGTATCAGGAAGCCGCCGCCAAATTGCGGAAAAAGGCGGAACTGCTTGCCAACTCAATGGAGCGCAAGGTGATTCAGCTTAAAAACATCCGTCGTTTTCCAGAGCGAAACAATTCCAGTACAGCCGAATATCGAGAAATCCGCTGTTTTTTGCCGGCCGCCTTTTGCTCCAGCGATCCAAATAAGGTCAGGATATCGATGGATTTCGCCGCGATATTTGAAATTTCGGAATAATTCCATAAATTCAAGCCGGGCAATTTTACACAATGTCCGATCCGTATGCAATGAAACCGGTTACATGCAGTCTGCCCCGTGCCGTTTCAGCGGGGATAACAGCACAACCAGTTGACCATTCCGGGCGCCATTTGAAATTTCTACCAGTACACCAGCCGGAAATGGCAACGTCCGGTAGCCGGATCGTGCCATAACTGCCGCAAAATTTCACGGCGCTCGTCCTCGAACTGATAAAATTCAGCCTGTCTTCTGAACTCCGAACTCCACCACGGGAATCTTTCCGAATCGGAATCATAACCCTGATTGCTTTCCCGCTTCAACTCCTGCTGTTTCACGATGGCATCCACCACATTTGGAGGAGCTTTGAATGCCAGCAGGTATTTTGGCATCCCCGCCCCACTCATCCGCATAGAAATAGACATCAGTGATCTCCTTGGTCGGCCGGAAGCCAAGATTTGCTTCAAATCCTTTACGGTTGGCTGCCGTATCCGGTTGATCAATATCGCAGGGAGAACAGGCAAATAAAAACAGCAGTAATAAAAGAGCAATAATCGAATATAATTTCATCACATTCTTCCCAAGTCGTTAATTGCGGTATAAACCGCCCCAAGTGAAAATACCCTGTGCACTTTCTGGTTTCATATCACTCCATACCGCCCTTATCCGTCTGCTCTTTTGAATACGTTAATGTACTTCCTCCTGCCAGTGAATCAAGTTCTTACAGAAAGCTTTTTGTCAACTTATTTCGGAATGAAGTTGACAAATTCCGCACTGTTGGAAGCTGCCGCGTCGGCAGCGTAACAAGTGAAAGGACTGTGATGATGCCGGATATTCAAGATGTATTTCTCCCTGATTCTTCCTCCAATGCCGCCGCGGAGCTGCGCCGCTCGGTCTCGGCGCGGGCGGTGCAGAATGCCGTCCGGGACTATCTCGCCGCCAACTGGTGCGGCAGCAGCCCGGTCACATGCGACGAACTGCCGGTCGACGGCGACGGGATTGCGGTAGTATTCCATTCAGAAGGACCGGTCAAGAGCGATCAGAGCGGCGACCTTCTCTCATTTGTTTTCAATGTGACCGGGCGGGGAGCGGCGCGGGTCAACTTCCGCGACTGCTTCACCCGGCTCGCCGCCGGCTGTCCCGAATGGGGCGGCAAGGTCACCACTCAGGCCGGTTCGGAGGTGTGGCTTCACTCGCTCGCCGCCGGAAGCGTCAGTTTTGAAGGGCGCGAGCATCAGGGCGTCGTCAAGGAATTCGGCAGTTTCACCCTGACTGCCGAGGTCGCGATGAGCGGCTCGACGTTCACTCCCGGCGAATGCCCCGAGGAGGAAGGCGCCGAAAATGCCGAAAAACGGCTCGCTTACCGGGCGGTCGACTCCGGTGTGGTCGAAACCGCGCTGGCGGCATGGTTCGGCGGCTGCACGGCCGGAACGCTCCCGGAATTCGGCGAAAGCGTCGCAGTGCGGGTGGTTTCGGCCGAACCGTTTGAAACGGCGGAGCATCGCGACTACACCGCGAAGCTCGAAGGCCGTTCGATGCGGGGCGCCGCTTTCCTGCGCGAAATGGAGGAGCGTTACAACCGGCTTCCCGTCTCCGGCGTGACCATGGCGCTGCCGGGCGGTTCGCAGGTGGTCTTTTCCGCCCTGACCGCCGACGACAATCTGGAGTTCGGGCTGGAAACGCTGCTGGGCTGCGAATTTCAGACCGCCTCTTTCCGATTCAAAGTACAGATCGATCCGGCAGAGAGCAGCTTTGTTCCCGCCGACTACCCGGAAGTGATCCCGCCGGACCGCAGCGCGGGACGGCTCAACGGCGTGCGGCTGGAACGGGCGCTGGCCGGCATGATCGCGTCGCAGCTCCGGCTCAAAGTGGACCGCGAAGTGGTGCGCGGCGGCTTCGGCGCACCGCTGCCGGACGCCTCCGAACCGGCGGTAGCCGCGGAACTGACCGGTCTGGAGGCGGTGAACTGTCCCTCCGGCTGGAAGCTGACCTTCACGGCCACGCTGCGGGACTCCGACCGCACCCGGCTGCTGGACCGGCTCTTCCTGCTGGAAAGCCTGCTGCCGCGTTATGAATTCATGCTGGACGGCTTTGAAGTGGCCGCCCTCTGCAAAAAGTCCGCCGCACTGAAGTCCGTCAGCGATCGTGGACGGACGCTGCATCAGGCGCAATTCCCGATGGAGTTGACCATCGTGTAACGGAATTTCCGCCGCTTTTCCTTGAACTCCTTTTTCCGGGCATGTATTTTAATGATATTCAAAACTACCACCGGAAAAAGGAGTTTTTTTATGGATTACCGCATGCCGGAACATTTTCTGTGGGGCGCCGCCACCGCCTCATTTCAGGTCGAAGGGCATCTTGAAGCGGACGGCGCGGGGCCGTCGAACTGGCTGGATTTCTGCCGAAAGCCCGGCACCGTCGCCAACGACGACATCCCGCTGGTCGGCGCGTCGCAGTACACGCTCTACAAAGAGGATGTTCAATTGATGAAGTCGCTCGGCATAAAGGCGTACCGCTTTTCCATCGCCTGGCCGCGCGTGTTCCCGGAAGGGACCGGCGCCCCGAATCCGAAGGGGCTGGACTACTACAACCGGCTGGTCGACGAACTGCTCGCCAACGGCATCACCCCCTATGTGACCGTCTTCCACTGGGACCTCCCGTCGGCGCTGGAACAAAAAGGCGGCTGGCGGAGCAAGGAGACCAGCCGCGCACTGGCCGATTACGCCGGCTACGTCGCGTCAAAGCTGTCGGACCGGGTCAAAAACTTCTTCACCGTCAACGAGATCATCTGCTTCACCGCCTCCGGCTACGAGGCGGGGCGGTTCGCCCCCGGATTGAAGCTCGATCCGAAAACCGTGAACCAGACCATCTACAACGGCTGCCTCGGACACGGCCTCGCGCTGAATGCGATCCGGGCCAACTCCCCCGCCGACGTGCGGGTCGGACTGGTGGACAACCCGCTCAACTGCGTGCCGGTCTACGAGACGCCGGAGCACATCGAAGCCGCCCGCAAGGCGTTCCGCATCCGCAACAGCCGCATCCTGACACTGATCCGCGAGGGGCGCTTCACCGACGAATACATCGCCGAGCAGGGCGGAAACATGCCGGACTTCACCGACTCCGAACTCAAAACGATCGCGACGCCGATGGACTGCCTCGGGCTGAACATCTACACGCCGGAGCACATCGCCGCCGATTCGGCCTCCCCTTACGGCTACCGGACCGTGCCGAAAAGCGATTCCCACCCGGCCATGAACGTCGAATGGCTGAAGCTCGGCCCCGAAAGCATCTACTGGACGCTCCGTTTCTGCAAAGAGCTGTGGAACGAAAAGACCCTCTACATCACCGAAAACGGCTGTCCCGCCGCCGACCGGCTCACCCCGGAGGGCGAGGTTCTCGACACCGACCGGCTGATGTACCTGCGCGAACACCTGCGCGGCGTGCAGCGCGCCGCTGCCGACGGCATTCCGGTCAGGGGATATTTCGTGTGGAGCCTGCTGGACAACTTCGAGTGGGCGGACGGTTTCCAGAAACGCTTCGGCATCGTCTACGTGAACTACTCCACTCTGAAGCGCACGCCGAAGCTCAGCGCGAAGTTCTACCGCGACACCATCGCCGCCAACGCGGTGCTGTAACGGAATCATATTTCAACCGTGCCGGCAACCAGCCGGCGCATTTTTCATAAGGGGGACAGGTATGTTTCTCGGTATCGTCGCCGGGCTGGCCTGTGCGTTGTTCCAGTCGGTTTCCTATGTGTGCAGCGCCGGATTCATGCTCAGGTACAAGTCGTCGCTGCGGCTGGTGATCTTTTCCCAGCTGGTGATGGGGGCGTTCTGCCTGCCATTCGCGCCGTTCCTGTTCCCGCCTCAGCTGCTGGAGTGCCTGCCGGAATTCATCCTGTGGGTGATCGCGTGGATCGGCTGTTTCACCGTGGGGCAGATCGGCTTCTTCACCACGCTGCGCTCGATCGAAGCGAGCCGGATGTCGTCGCTGCTCGGCCTCAAGATTCTGGTGCTGGCGATGATCTGCGTGCTGTTCGCCGGAACGCCGCTTTCCGGACTGCAATGGTTCGCCGTGCTGCTCAGCACGGTCGCGGCGGTCGGCATGAACTGGAGCGGCGGCGCACACTTCACCCGCAAAGGGCTTTTCTGGCTGCTGGTCACCCTGGTCGCCTACTCGCTGACCGACATGGTCGAAACCCGGCTGGTGCTGCTGCCGAAAAGCGGCAATATCATCCGGGACAGTTTCGCGATCGGCACCGTCTGCTACGCCGTGCTCGGCATCCTGACGCTGCCGCTGCTGGCCCGGTTCCGCTGGAGCACCCGGCAGTTCGTGAAAGCTGCCCCGTTCGCGGTAAGCTGGTATCTGTCGCAGGTGGCGCTTTTCGTCTGCTTCGGTTTGCTCGGCACCGTGTTCGGCAACGTGATACAGGCCAGCCGCGGGCTGATCTCGATCGCGCTCGGCATCCTGCTGCTGCACTACGGTTTCGGCAGGCTCGACGCCCGGATCAGCCGCGCGATGTGGCTCCGCCGCGCCGCCGCGGCCATCCTGATGGCTGCCGGCATCATTCTCTATTCACTTGCGAAGCTGTAGCCTTCGCCTCCGGCGGTTCCTTTTCAGGGTCATTCATACAGCGGCGGGCGGATCGCGCGGTGCATCGGTCCGAGTTCTTCGGAATATTTCGGCAGGCCGTAGAGTGCGATCAGCTCACGAAGTGCGGCGACGGTGGTTTCGGACTGCACGGTCCGGCTGACCAGACGCTCCACATCGAGTACGGCGCGCAGATAGATCAGCCGCCAGCGCCAGCTCCGGCGGCCGGCTTCCGGCAGGGCCGCATCCAGCTTTTCCGCCAGCGCCAGCGCCTTCTGCGCCAGTCCCGCCGGAGCCGCGTCCGGATCGTTGACATGGTCGAGTTCCAACAGGCGGCAGAGGGCGAGAAACTCCTCCGGGTCCGCGCCGTAAAGCTCGTAATCGGCGTATTCGCGCAGGGTCGCTTCCGCGGGACGGTCGTTCCAGTAGAACTGCAGCTCGATCACTTTGTTGAGGTCCTCGTAGATGCCCTCGGAGTAGAGCATGCAGCCCTGCGCCTTTCCCTTCACCTGATTCCACAAACCGGTGAAATGCCGGGGCAGGACGGTTGCGCCGAAGCCGCCCCACGGCCCCAGCCCCCACATGCTGATTTCCGGAAACGTGATCAGCGGCACGCCGCCCGGCAGCTCATGTTCCAGCGGCCAGCGGGGAAAGTCGCCGTGCCCGTCCGCGACCACGTAATCGATCCACGGATTTTCCCTCATGCGGGCGGCCAGCCCCTCCCACTCCTGCCGGTCGAAGGTCCAGGTGGAGACGATAAAGCGCGCGTCCGGCCGCACCGCGCGGATTTCACGCGCCATCTCCTCCGCCGTCCGCAGGAAACCGTTGCTGCCCCACGGCGAGCACGCCTCGCAGGTGCAGCCGCCTTCGTCATAGGGCCAGAAGCGCCAGAAATGGATCGGCAGATCCCTGACCCGCTCCAGATAGTTCCGGAAATTGCGCATCACATATTCGTGTCCCTCCGGCTTGGAGATGCAGACGTTCCGCCCGTTGTTGCCCCGTCTGGGATCGGTGTTCGGCCTGGCGTACAGCTCCTTCGGCGTATTGCGGAAGGACTGGTTCACATACACGTCCGTCGAAATCTTCAGGCCGATCGCGGCGAAGGAGCGCACCAGCGCCGCCATCTTATCCATCTGCGCCTTGAGCTGCGGATTCTCCCAGTCGTCGTCGAAGTCGATCACCGGCAGGATCAGCAGATGCACGGAATTCGCGCCCCACAGTACGAGGTCCTCAAGGCAGCGCCGCTGCACCGGCTCCGGCGCGACCTGCCAGAAATTGTGGAAATGCCCGGCGCAATAGACCTGGCGCAGCCGTCTTTCAGGCTTTTCCGCGAGCTTCAGTGCGGAACAGCCGAACCCGCCCGCCCGCCACCGCTGCGAACGCAGGAACTTCCCCACGCCGTACAGGAGGCCGAGCAGGTCGCCGCCGGCGACGGATGTGTATGCGCGCTCCGGTTCACAGTGCAGCGCAAAACTTTCCGCGGCCAGTTCCGGCTTCACGGCCAGCTCGATCTTCAGGCCGGACTGCTCCTCCGCAAGGCCGCGTTCCGTCAGCCGTTCCCGCAGGATGCGCCCGGCGACGGGGTCGCTTGAAGCCGTAATGTGAAACGACTGAAATTCCCTGTCCATCTCTCCGCCCCCGTTATCGCACCGTTATCTTCGTATCCTCCGCGGGCGTCAGGAAACGGACCTGCGTGCCGCGATATTCTTTGCCGTCGACCGAATAGACGGTTTCCGGCTTCACACCCCAGACGGCGAGCACCTGTTTGCCGTCCTCCGCCCGCTTGAACAACAACGCCCAGACGGCCGGATCGTCCGACAGATTGCGGATGAATTGCGGGGTCGAACCGAGCGCGGCGGTCATCTCCCGGAAAGCGTGCCAGGCCGGTTTCGGCGTGAAATCGCGGCGGACGATCCCGAAATTGTCCTCCCCCTCCGCCGGGTTGGTCCCCTTGTTGCGCAGGTTGTAGATGAAGATGCGCTTGACGCCATTCGCGATGTAGGAGAGGTAGACCCGCTGCAGGCGGTTGGCCTGCTGCGCCTCCGAAAGCCCGCCGGTCAGCAGCAGCGTATTGGCGATGATCGCCCCTTTCCAATCCTTGAACGTATACAGCGCGAGCGGGTGGCCGATCACCCGGCCCTTGTTGTCGACGATATCCACCAGCGGAGTGAAAGCATCCCCCGGCTTCAGGTTGGCGTCGGTCATCCAGCGGGTCGAATAGACCGAACGCAGCGGCTTGATCCCTCCCGCAAGGCCCGCCTCGGTGGTCTTCACGTTGAAGGTGGAGCGGGGCAGCCCTTTTTTGGTCCACCATGCCTGAAATCCGATCCGGAACTCCGGGTGCAGCGTGCCGCAGTCGTCTTTGTCGATCCAGTTGCCGTTGGGCTGCCGGATCTTGCGGACATAGAACGGCACCTGCCCGGAGGCGATCATCACGCCGCCGCGCTCCACATAGCGGCGCAGCGGTTTCACATACGGGTCCAGCACCGTCAGGCGTTCACAGCCGATCACCACCGGAATCCGGGCCGGGTCGAGTTTGTCGAGCTGCCGCGGGTCCAGCGGCACGATCTCCGCGCCGGGCAGCCATTCGCGGGCGGTCAGGAATTCGGCGCCGGGATTCTCCAAATCCTTCAAAACGCCGACTTTCAGCTTTTCCGGGAAAGGCCGGCCGATCTTCTCCAGCGCGAGCCGGATCGCCTGAACCATCATATCCGGCTGCTGGTCCATCAGGCTGGAACGGTTGCTGGAGCCGCCGCATTCGGTGATCCAGAGCTCCTTGTCCACGTCGCCGTTCGCGGCCAGCAGCGCCTTGAACCGCTTCACGCCCAATGCCATCTTGGCGCTGGCGTCCGGCCCGTCGCCGTAGGGATGGACCGCGATCGCGTCGAAGTACCCCTTGCCGCCGGCAAGATAGATGTCTTTCATATAGGAGTCGTTCCAGTAGCACATCCCGCCGATAATCACGGTCGCATCGGGATCGGCCGCCTTGATTTCGCGATAGGCGATCTTCAGCAGCTTCACATACTGGGCGGCATTCGGAGCGGGCCGCCAGAAGCCGCCGTCCTGCTCGTTCCAGATTTCGTATGCGTGGATTTTGCCCTTGTAATGTTCCGCGACGGCGCGCACATAGCTGCGCCACTCATCGAGATGCTTGTAGAGCGGACGGCACTCCGGACGGATTTCCCAATCATATCCCTCCAGCACCGGCAAGACCTGAATCCCTTTGGCAGCCAATTCCTCAACCAGCTTGTCCGGACGTGAAAAATTGAATTTTCCGGGTTCTTTGCAGATCATGCCGAATCCGAAATCGGTACGCATCCACTCCGCCCCAGCTTCGGAAGTCATCTTGATTTCATTCTTGAACTCCTCCGGGGTACGGGACCAGAAGGGATGGGACATAATCCCCCACGGCGAGTCGGAACCGAATGCGGCGGTACTCAGGCATGCTGCAGCAAACCAGCCGGTGATGTGACGGAAAAATTTCATGTTTCAGCCTCTTTCTGTTGTTGAAACCGCAATCAGCGGATTTCGCCGAGTTCTCTGGAAACCATACGTTTCACCTTCATGGTTCCGGTGGTGAGCGCGGCGCGGCTCATCGTGGCGGTATGCCCGTCCATGAACGAAACCTGAGCCTGATCGTTATGTCCGAGCCAGATACCTCCCGGACCGCCGCTGTCCCGCACATTATCGCTGCGCCAGTAATAGTTGCCGCGGATAGCCCGTTCCCAGTTGCCGATTCCGACCCGTGCAGTATCGGCATAAAGATGAAGTTCGGAAGGGCGCCGGGCACGGCTGGTCGAATATCCCTGAAACGCAACCCCTCCCGCTTTCACCCAGAAATCACCGGTGACGGGTTTGATTTCCGGATACGTGGTCCCGTCCCAGGCCGGATAATAGAAACCGTTGGTATTCCACTGTTCAAAATCATCCTGCATATAGGAACCGGAGAGCGGACAACTGAACAACTTATGGCGTTCTGCGGGCAAATAGGCGACACCTCCCAAAATCGGCGTATAGCTGTGCGTCTTTTTGGAAGCATTGTAAGACCAGCGGTTTCCGGTCAGAACATAGGAAAACATGTGTGCATCGGCGATCTTCCACACCATAAAACCGCTGAAGTCGTTGGCATACAACTGCTGAGCCTGTATCACCTGTTTGTGGCTGCTGGTGCAGAGCGACATTTTGGCGCGTTCCCGCGCCTTGTTCAGCGCGGGCAGCAGCATCGACGCGAGAATGGCGATAATTGCGATCACGACCAACAACTCAATTAAAGTGAAAACTCTTTTCATGACGGACTCTCCTATTTTCTGGGGGCTTTTAAATTTTTAACGGATTCACGTTCGATCAGGCTCGGATTGGCGCGAATGTAGATCGTGGAACTGTCGTGAGTTTCCTCTCGGCGGTCAAGCTCGGCAGCGAGCCGGCGGGCGCATTCGGTCTGGCAGCCGCTGACCGTGGTCAACGGGGGCATGAAGAAGTCGGCGTTGCGGTCGTTGCCGTAGCTGATGATGCTGACTTCGTCCGGCACATGCAGGTCGAACTCGGCCAGCGCGGAGATGATGCCCTGCGTGGATTCGTCGCTCATCGTGAACAGGCCGGTGAAACCGCAGCGGTGCGCGGCCAGATATTCGACCATCGCGTCGTGGGCGCACCCGGTCGAATAATCGCCGGAATGGATTTCGCACGGAATTTCGACGGCCTCCGCACCGAACAGCCGGGCGGTGTTGACGAATCCGGCGATCCGGTCGACGATGTCGTGGTTGCGCGGTTCGGAGGCGATCACCGCGAGCTTGCGGTGCCCCTTGCGGATGAACCCCGCCGCGGCCAGCATCCCGCCGTATTCGCTGTTGGCGCAGACCGAATGAACCGACACGCCGAAGAGATCGTACCACATCATCACCACCTCTCCCGGAAGCCGGGCCAGTTCACCAAGCTCCTCCCGGCTGACCAGACGCCCCGGCCAGATCAGGATGCTGACGGCAGCGGCGGTTTCCGCGACAACGCGCAGGATACTCCCCTGATGGTCGTAGGGCACGATCGAAAAATCCCACCGTTCGGACCGCTTCGCGAACTCGGCGCGCAGATCCTGTGAAAAGCGCCGGTTCCCCTCGCTCGGCCAGTCCGGCAGAAACACCGCAACCCGTTTGCGCGGCGAAGTCTGCTTCACATAGATGCCGCTGCCGGGGCGGGCTTCGACGGCCTGCTCGCGTTCCAGCTGCTCCACGGCCGCATCGATCACGCGGCGGCTGACGCCGTAGCGGAGCATCAGCTGGCGCACCGAATAGAACCGGCTGCCCGGCGTGAAGCGCAGCAGTTCCCGGCGCAGTTCGCCGTAAACGGCGTCGGTCCGTTCCTGCAGAATCATGTCTGTCCTCCTGTCTGGTTTCGCATCTGTTATTATTATGATCGATGTACACGGTTACTGCAAATAATGTACATGGTTTTAGTACCGGGTACAATTCTATTTTACCGTGTCCGGTCCGATGAAAGCGCCGATTTCGGGCCGCAACGCTTGAAAAAGCGGAATTTGCGTGTTAGATTAGGTTTCCAAACATCGTGAAAAAGGGCCAACAATCTGGAAAGGTAATGGAATGAAAGCTTTTTTTGTGTTTTCCGGACAGGGCGCGCAGACGGTCGGAATGGGAAAAGATCTGGCGGAAGCCTTCCCCGAAGCCAAGGCGCTGTTTGACGAGGCGGACGCGGTGCTCGGCTATGAGCAAAGTTCGATCATCTTCAACGGTCCCGCCGAAAAACTGACCGAAAGCCGTTACTGCCAGCCCGCCATCTACACCATGAGCTGCGCGGCGCTCGCCGCATTCAAAACCAGATATCCGGATGTGACTCCGGTCGGCTGCGCCGGCCTCAGCCTCGGCGAATACGGCGCGCTGTACGCCGGCGGCGCCTTCACTTTCGCCGAAGGGCTCAGACTGCTCGCCCAGCGCGCGGAACTGATGGACAAAGCCTGCCGCGCCACCTCCGGCGGCATGGCCTCCGTGCTCGGCGGCGACGCCGAAATCATCAAGGAAGTCTGCGCCGCGTGCGAAATCGACGTCGCGAACTTCAACAGCCCCGGCCAGATCGTGATCTCCGGCGAGAAGGTGAAGCTCGCGAAGGCGGTCGAGGAGCTCAAGGCGCGCGGCATGCGCAAGATCATCGTGCTGAACGTCGCGGGCGCGTTCCATTCGCGGCTGATGAAGCCGGCGGGCGAGGCGCTTGAAAAGGTGCTCGAAGAATCTCCGGTCGCGATGCCGCGGATTCCCGTCTACCACAACTTCACCGCGGCTCCGGCCGCCGATGTCGCGCAGCTCCGCGCGAACCTCGCGGCCCAGGTCGCCGGTTCGGTTCGCTGGGAAGAGTGCGTGCGCAACATGGTCGCCGCCGGCGGCGACACCATGATCGAATTCGGCCCCGGCAACGTGCTGACCGGCCTGCTGCGCCGCACGCTGCCCGAAGTCCGGGGACTCAACGTGAACAGCGCCGAAACGCTGCGGAATATCGAATTGTAAATCGGAATCAATCTCTACATTCAAGGAAAAGGGAACACAAATGAGTACTGAAAAACGTCTGGAAGGCAAAGTCGCGATCGTCACCGGCGGAGCGCGCGGCATCGGCAAGGCGATCTGCTCGCGGCTGGCGGCCGAGGGAGCCTCCCTCGCGATCGTCGACATCATGCTCGACGTGGCGCAGGCCACCGCCGACGAATTCAAGGCGGCGGGAGTCAATGCCCGCGCCTACGCGGCCAACGTGGCCAAGCCGGAAGACGCCGACAAGACCGTCGCCGACGTGATCGCCGACTTCGGCAAAGTCGACATCCTCGTGAACAACGCGGGCATCACCAAGGATACGCTGATGTTGAAGATGACCGAGGATATGTGGGACGCGGTGATCGCGGTGAACCTCAAGGGAACCTTCAACTTCACCAAGGCGGTGGTCCGCCCGATGATGAAGCAGCGCGCCGGCAAAATCGTGAACATCGCGTCGGTGGTCGGCCGCATGGGCAACGTCGGGCAGGCGAACTACTCCGCCTCCAAGGCGGGCGTGATCGCGCTGGCCAAGACGACCGCGAAGGAGTTCGCGACCCGCAACATCCAGGTGAACGCGGTCGCTCCGGGTTTCATCGAGACCGACATGACCGCCAAACTGCCGCAGGAGGCGCGCGACGCGTTCCTGACCGTGATCCCGGCCAAACGCGGCGGCAAGCCGGAGGACGTGGCCAGCGTGGTCTACTTCCTCTGCTCGCCGGATTCGGACTATGTGACCGGGCAGGTCATCAACGTCGACGGCGGCATGCTGATGTAATTCAGCCGGAATGCGGCTGCTGGAAACGGGCGGTTTCCGCCCTGTTTTTCCAAAAAAAATGGATTATTTCAACAAAAAAATTTGACTTTTGGCCGTTGGCGAGGCATAGTATAGGCGCTATGCTGAAAGTATGTTAAAAGAATAAAAACGGCATTAAGAGAACTAAAGATAAACCAAGTAGAAAAGGGGATGCCAAAAATGTCTTCCGTTGCTGACAAAGTGAAAAAGATCGTCGTCGAACAGCTCGGGGTTTCTGAAGATCAGGTTACTCCGGAAGCGAAATTCATCGAAGACCTGGGCGCGGATTCGCTCGATCAGGTTGAGTTGGTGATGGCGCTGGAAGAAGAATTCGGCTCGGATATTCCGGACGAAGACGCGGAAAAGCTGACCACCGTCGGCGACGCGATCAAATACGTCGAAAGCAAGAGCCAGGAGTAAGCTCTCGTTCTTGTCTGAACTTCGCCCGATGACCACCGGTCCGGCAGCGGAGGACAAAGCGGGAAAACGCTTTGGAAACGGGCCACTCATCGTCGTTAACGCGTTGGTGTGGCCCTTTTTCATGACAAATAATTTTTCCGGGGGCGAAACGGCGACTGCCGGACCAGACCGTTTCCGGGAACGGCGGGCGGAACCGGGGCCGCAAGGGCAGTGCGGGGAACCGCCGTGACAAGGAGATAAAATAAGTTATGAACAATCGTCGGGTAGTAGTTACCGGTTGCGGCGTGATTTCGTGCGTCGGCAATAATTTGGCGGACTTCTGGGATTCTCTGGTAAACGGCCGTTGCGGTTTGGGCAAAGTCACCCGCTTCGACACTTCGGAATACCGCACCCGGATCGCCGGTGAAGTCAAGGATTTCGACGTCACCAAATACATGACCGCCAAAGAGGCGAAGCGGCTGGATCTTTTCTGCCAGTACGCAATCGCCGCCAGTGACGAAGCAATGGAAATGGCCGGTCTCCCCAAGGAGCTGCGCGGCAGCGGCATCGATGCGAACCGCGTCGGCGTGATCGTTTCCAGCGGCATCGGCGGACTGCAGACGATGAGCGATCAGGACCGCATCCTGCAGGAACGCGGCCCGGGCAAGGTTTCTCCGTTGCTGATCCCGATGATGATCGGCGACCTGGCCTCCGGTAATATTTCGATCCGTTACGGCGCCGGCGGCCCCAACCTCGGGCTGGTCACCGCCTGTTCCACCGGCTGCCACTCCATCGGAGAAGCGTTCTGGGACATCAAGCGCGATGACGCGGACATCATGATCTGCGGCGGCGCGGAAGCCTCGGTGGTTCCGCTCGGCATGGCGGGCTTCTGCTCGATGAAGGCGATGAGCCAGCGCAACGACGATCCGCTGCATGCGAGCCGTCCGTTCGACCTGAACCGCGACGGTTTCGTGATGAGCGAAGGCGCGGGCGTGCTGATCCTCGAAGAACTGGAACATGCGCAGAAGCGCGGCGCGACCATCCTCGCCGAAGTCGTCGGCTACGGCGCCACCGGCGACGGCTATCACATCACCAGCCCCGCCCCCGACGGCGACGGCGGCGCGCGGGCCATCCAGATGGCGCTGCGTCACGCTGGCCTGAAGCCGGAGGATATCGACTATATCAACGCCCACGGCACCAGCACCGAGCTGAACGACAAGTTTGAAACCATGGCGATCAAGAAGGCTCTCGGCGACGCGGCCTACAAAGTCGCGGTCAGCAGTACCAAGGGCACGACCGGCCATTCTCTCGGCGCGGCCGGCGGCATCGAATCCATCGCCTGCATTCAGGCGATCCGCACCGGAATCATTCCGCCGACGATCAATTACGAAACCCCCGACCCGAACTGCGACCTCGACATCGTCCCGAACACCGCACGCAAGTGCGAAGTCAAGGTGGCGCTGAACAGCAATCTCGGTTTCGGCGGTCACAACGGCGTCGTGATCTACCGCAAGTTCGAGTAGTTTCCGCCTCCGGCGGCCCGGGGCTTTGCCCCGGAACCCCAGCGGGGGCGCTTCGCCCCCCGCCCCCCGGACCGGCAACGCGTCGGCGCGAGCGCAGACTGTTTTTCGGCAATGCCGAAAAACAGTCTGCTTGATTTTGAGGAAGAGACTTAAAAGGCAAGAGAGCTAATAAGGCCAAGAGGCGGGAAACCCGCCGGACAGCGTACGCTTTACGCATCTTCCCGCTTTTTTGCGGAAAGATGCCCGCTCCCTCGCCGTTGCAAGGCCGGAGGCTTCTCGCCCCCGCCTTGACACCCCTCGGCAGGGCCCCCCCCTGC
>ERZ1034984.180-NODE-180-length-70059-cov-26.994243_pt1 | contig 70059 bp, 50 predicted proteins | sample MGYA00520589_ERZ1034984 | MGnify/ENA primary metagenome ERZ1034984 (study PRJEB33766, sample SAMN09781790) | gut metagenome | biome: gut microbiome | host: Homo sapiens | place: Madagascar | study: EMG produced TPA metagenomics assembly of the PRJNA485056 data...
CGTTGAAGACCATCGCCTTGCTGTCCTGCCCGCCACATGCGCGGTTACTTCGCTGACCCGGAAATCATAAGGGACGAAATCCGCGGTATCCTCGACGATCTGGCTGCCGGTCACCACCGTGCAGTCAATCTGCTCCATCCCGGTCAATCCCGCGTCGAGCAGAAACCTGTCGACCGTCTGACGCAACTGGCCGAAGTTGCACGCACCGCATTTGGCGCAGACCCCGGCGCAGCGCACCCGGCCGGTATCAACCGGCTTCGTCCGCTGGTACAACGTCTGGCGGACCTTGCCGCGCTCGTTCATCAACACGGCTTTGAATGTGGTGGAGCCGATATCGATACCCAGATACAATTTTTCCATAAACAGAAAACCAGTTCGGTAATGAACCGCCTCCCTGCTGCCTGCCGGGAAAAGACGGTTCCTGTTGTTGAATTATTCATTTTTCGTAATGATTACTATACACCCGGTCCGGACTTTTTTCCAATATCGGCCGCTAAAAACTGGAAAATACCGGGAAACGGGAGTATCTTAATAAGTTTTATTGTAGTAAAATGAGGATTTTCATGAAGAAGAGCTTTGAAGACAGACTGATAGAACTCTCCGGCCCCGCAGAACTGAAAGCGGCCAAACAGCTGCTGAAGCAGGACCGCCTGGCCGGAGCATGGCATGACCGGGAGCAGTGGCTGTGCGGCCGGTTCCGCCTTCCGGGCGTCACCGTCGACACCCGGCTCCGGACCGGCGAAAATTCCGCCTGCGAATGCACCTGCCGTTCAAAGAAGCTCAAAGACGGCAAACTCTGCGAGCATGCGGTGGCGCTGACCATGTACGCCGGCCGGTTCCACACCCCGCAGCCGGATGCGCTCCGCAACGAAGCCGCCACCTATTACGGCGGGCTCAAGCAGGAGAGCCTGCCGAACCTGATCGAACGCGCCCGGATTCCGGTGGCGCGGCTGAACATCGAAGCGGTTTCCGCGTTTCCGCACGTGCCGAGCAAATGGGAGAATGCGACGCTCGCGGTCAAGCTGCGCACCGCCGACCGCGAATACCTCGGCAACCTGAACAACCTGCGTCAGCTCTATTTCGACAAATCATTGACCGTCACACTGAAGCTGGAACACTTCTCGCTGCACGAGCAGCAGATCATCCGTTTCCTGGCAATCAACGGCGAAGCGGAAAATTCGCAGATTCTGCTGAATGCGGAGCTGACCGCCGAATTTTTCCACTGCCTCGTGAACTTCCCGCGCTTCACCCGGGACGGCAGGCGACTGCTCGTGCGCGGCGAATTTGCCGAAGCGGTGCTGCTGTGCAAACAATCCGGGCGGGGCAAACCGGTGCTGTCGCCCGGCATCCGGGTCAACGGCGCGGGGCTGCCGACCGCCGGAGCCAAGGTGATCACCGGCAAGGCAGGGTGCTGGATCGGTCGCGAGGGGGAGTATTTCTTTATTCCGGCGACCTGCGAAATCAGCTGGCTGCGCAACTTCTTCCGTTCCGGCGCCCAGAATCCGCCGGAGGGGACCAGCGTCGAGGAATTCCTGAAAAACTTCCCGCTGCCGGTGGTGCCGGTGGACACGCTCGAACTCGCGACCCGCGACGCCGGCATCCTGCTTGACGGGAAGCTCTCCGGCGCCAACGAGTTCACGCTGGAGGTGAACTACCTCTATGAAACCGATTACGGCCACGCGCTGCAGAAACCCGGCTCCGGCTACCTGGTCCGCGAAGGCAAGAATTTCTGGAAACGCGACGAAAACGCCGAACGCCGCTTCGACACCGAGCTTGCACTGTTCGGCTTCGACTTCGACGGCGACACGCCCGCATTGCACGGCGCGGAGCGCATCGGCACCTTCCTCGACCGCGCCCTGCCCGAAATCATGGTCGCGCACCCCCGCCTGGCGCTCGGCGGCAGGCTCGCGGCGATGATCCGCGGCTCCTCCGGCCTGCCGGAGCTGGAGTTCCAGTGCCGCCTCTCTCTGACCAAACCGGACGCCTATGTGGTCAGCTACACGCTGACCGGCGCCGGAGTTCCGGCCGATTGGAAGCTGTGTGCCGAAACCGTGAAGCAGGGCGGCGACTTCGTGGTGCTGCCGCGCGCCGGCATGATCAAGATACCGCGGCCGCTGGCGGCTTTCTTCCCGGCGGCGGCCAACGTGATCCGCAGCCTCGATCCCGAGGGGCGCACCTTTGAGGTGCCGTTCTACGCGGCGAACTATTTCACGCATCTGGTCCGCGAGATTCCGGGCGCGCTGGTGCCGGAAATCGCGGCAGGGCCGGAGGCGGCCGCCCGCAGCTTCGACGCGGCTCCCGACTACAGATTCGAAGGCGAACTGCGCGGCTACCAGTCCGAAGGCGTCAAGTACATGCAGTGGATGACCGACCGGAATTTCAACGTGATCCTCGCCGACGAAATGGGGCTGGGCAAAACCGTGCAGCTGCTCGCGCTGCTCGCGTCGCGCAAGCTCAGAAGTTCACCGCCCGCCCTGATCGTCTGTCCGGCGTCGCTGGTTGCGAACTGGGAGCGCGAGGCGCATAAATTCGTGCCCGGCTTCCGGGTGGCGGCTCCGGCCGGACACGACCGCGCCGATATGTTCAAGGAGGTCAACGAGTATGATCTGGTGATCCTCTCCTATGCTGCGGCACGGCTCAGCGCCGACAAACTCAAGCACTGCAATTTCAGCTTTCTGGTGCTGGACGAAGCGCAGCATATCAAAAATCCCGGCTCCTCCAACGCGAAAAACTGCAAAAGCATCGCGGCCGCCCACCGGATCGTGCTTTCCGGCACGCCGCTGGAAAACTCACCCGAGGACCTGTGGAGCATCATGGATTTCCTGCAGCCGGGGATGCTCGGCACGCTGCCCGCTTTCCGGCGCGCCTATTCGAACCTGCGCGAAGACCCCGCCCTGCAGCAGGACCTCGCCGCCCGGATCGGCCCCTTCATCAAACGCCGCACCAAGGCGCAGGTGGCGACCGATCTGCCGCCGAAATCCGAACTTGCGCTCTACTGCGAAATGGAACCCGCCCAGCGCGACCTCTACGAAAAGGTCCGCAAGGAGGGGCTTGCCCAGCTTGCGAAATACAAAGAGGGCGACGCCCGCGGCAACGCGACCGTATTCACCACGCTGCTGCGGCTGCGGCAGATCTGCTGCCATCCGGCGCTGCTGCCGGACGGCAAGGGGGACGGGATTCCGTCGGCCAAAACCGACCTGCTCTTCGAGCTGCTGCACGAAAACATCGACAGCAATCACAAGATGCTGCTGTTCAGCCAGTTCACCAGCCTGCTCGCGTTGACGGTAAAAGAGCTGAACGCCGAAGGCATTCCCTTCGAATACCTCGACGGCTCCACCCGGAACCGGCAGGAGCGGGTCGATCACTTCAACAATTCACCGGAGATTCCTCTTTTTCTGCTCAGCCTGAAAGCGGGCGGCACCGGTCTCAACCTGACCAGCGCCGACACGGTGATCATCTACGATCCGTGGTGGAATCCGGCGGTCGAGCTTCAGGCCGCCGACCGGACCCACCGGATCGGCCAGACCCGCGCGGTCAGTTCGGTCAAGCTGGTGGTCAAGGACTCGATCGAGGAAAAGATTCTCGAACTGCAGGAACGCAAGCGTGAAATCTTCGACTCCGTGATCGACAATCCGGATGCGATGGGAGTCAATCTCTCCATTGACGAGCTGAAATATCTGCTTGACTGACCCGGAAACGACTGTTTTCCGGCCGGATTCATGAAAAACTTGCCTGCGGAACTTGAAAAACTCCGCAGTAAAGTGTATATAGTAGGGTTACGGAAAATTCGGCCCTTTTCAAGACCGGGCCGGACCCTTTCACTTTTCAACCAGGAACCGGCCGGAGCCGGGAGATTTTTCGATAAGGAAGCTGATGTTATGAAACGCAAGCCGTTGAGCAAGGTGCCGATCTACGCCCGGGAAGCCTACAACAAAGCCCTGAGCAGTGCCGTCGCAGACCCCGGATACGCGATGGAAACCCTGCGGGATCTGGTCAAATCGATTCCCGACTTCGGCGTCGCGCGCGACAAGCTGCGCGAGCTCGAATGCAACAAGGCGATGCGGCAGAATCCGCTGGCCAAGGCGTTCTGGGTTTTCCTGTCGGTCTTCACTTTTCCCTTCATCAAGCTCAAGGCGGTCAAAGACCCCTTCGCAGCGATGGCGATGTGCGAAGGGCCGCTTGCCAAATGTGTCGACAATCCGCTGATCCTGACCGCGTTGGCCGATGCTGCGGAAGATGCCGACGCCGCTTTCGCTTCGGCGGAAGCGCTGTCGATCATCCACCGTTTCCACCCGAACAACGACGGCAACAACCGCCGCCTCGTCGAAGCGCTGCAGCGCAACGGCCAGGCCCGCGAAGCGTTGAAAATCTTTCAGGACCTCGCCAAAAAGAATCCGAAGGACCTCGGCATGCAGGGTGAATTGCGCAGCGCGCTCGCGCTGGCCAGCATCGAACGCGGCAACTGGGAGGAGGAAGGCACCACCCAGAGCAAATCCGCCGACAGTCAGGCCGCCGTCACCCAGCAGTTGATCGACGGCACCATTCACGACGCCGACCAGGCGAAAGTGCTGATCGAAAAATTCACCAAAGACCTCGAAGAAAACGATTCGATGGACATCCGGCGCAAGCTGGCCGACGCTTATATGGTTGCCGAAAACTATGAAGCCGCGATCAATGAGATGAAAATCGTCGCCAAAAAGCTCGGCGCCCTCGACCCCGCGCTGGACAAGCAGATCGAGAAAGCCTATATGATGCAGCTCGACCAGGCGATTGCGACCCTCAAGGCCGATCCCGACTCCTATGAAAATGCGGAAGCTCAGATTGAAGACCTCGAAAAAGAGAAGCTCTCCTACCGGCTCCGCAAATCCGAAGCCCGCTCCAAGGCCTATCCGAATGATCCCAACCTCCATTTCGACCTCGGCGTCTGTTATTTTGAAAACGGCGATTACGAACCCTCCCTGACGGAATTTGAACACGCGATGCGCACCCACCAGAAGCGGGTGATCGGAGCGACCTATTCCGCCAAAGCGCTGATTCGACTGAACCGCGCCGAAGAAGCGATTGCAATGCTTGAAAAAGAGTTTGAAACCATGAGCCGCCTCGACCGCTTCCGGAACGACGCGCTCTATGCGCTCGGCCTCGCCTACGAAGCGGTCGGGCGCGGTGGAGACGCGCTGGCCAAATACCGGGAAATCGCCCAGAAAAAACCGAAATTTGAAGATATCGCCGCGAGAATCGAGAGGCTGGAAGCCGAAACCAAGTGAAAACGCGTTTTTTGCTGATAATATTTGAATCGCACTATTGATTTTCCGGAATGATGGATTAAATTTTTTTGTGACAAGTTGTATATTCAGCTGAAATAAGGTGAAGAAAGGGTTTACGATGGCCGAGGATGATATCAAAATAAACGCGGGTATGGACGACGGTGACGATACCAAGACCCGGAAAACCGTACGGCTGAAGCCTTCCGCAATGACTCCGGCCTCGATCAAGCTGCCGACTCCGGGAGCGCCGATCGCCGACCCGCTGACCGGCCGCGATACCGATACCGGCAATCTGGAAATCCTGGAAGACACCCAGACGCGCCGTACCGTCAAACTCAAACCGATTGCGCCGCAGCGGGTTGTCAATCAACCGATCAAACTTCAGGGCTCCGAGGTTCCTCCCGCCGCATCGGCTGCACCTGCCGCCGGTGCAGCAGTCGATGGAGAAAATACCCAGACCCGGAAAACGGTGGTGCTTCGCCCTTCCGCCGTAACTCCCGCCAGTGTGAAATTACCCGGCGCCGATCCCAATTCCGGCACCAATACCCAGACCCGGAAAACCCTGGTGCTGCGTCCTTCCGCCGTGCCCCCCTCCAGCGTCAAGGTAGGCGGCCAACCAGCCGCCCCCGCGGCGCCGGCGGCCCCCGCACCGAAAACTTTCGCCGCTCCCAAGACTTCCGAGGAAGCCGCAGAGAACGACGAAACCATCCGGATCAGTCGTCCGGTCAAGGCCAAAGCGCCGGTCGATCCGGGTAAAAAGACCGTAATGCTGCCGAACCAGCCGGGTGCCGTCCCGGTCGATAACAGCTCCAGGAAAACCGTGGAGATGCCGCCGGAACTCCTCGACAACAGCACCAACAAAACGGTGGTGATGCCGACCGACCTTTCCCCGGCTGTCGAAGAAGACGACAAGTCGACCGTAAAGCTGCCGCAGCCGAAGAAACCGGCCGCCCCCCCGGCTCCGCCTTCCGGGCTGAACCTGAAGCGCGATCCGGAGCCGCCCAAAGCTCCGGAACCGGCCAAGGAACTGAACGTGAAGGACGAAAAAGCTCCGGAACCGGCTCCGGCGCCCGCCGCCAAACCGGCCGCGATGATCTACGAAGACGCGCCGCGTCCCTCGATGGCTTATCTGATTCTGGCCGCGCTCTCTTTCGTGCTGCTGATCGGCACCACCGCCATCACCACGGTCGAATATCTGAATCTCTGCCAGAATCAGAATATTGAGCTGCCGGGATTGCCGCAGGTGAAGTAGCAGCGAACTGTTCTCTCCGGCGCGTCCGTTCCCACGGCCGCGCCTTTTTTTATCCACTGGGAAGGAGTACAACCATGAGCAAAAAGATTCTATTCGTAATCGCAGGTCCCCGCCTGAAAGGCGCCAGCGCCTTTGCCGCGCGAACCGCCGCCGAAGGAGCCGGCCAGGGCGGGGCGGACGTGGAAATCGTGGAGCTGCCCAAACTGACCCACGTTCAATCCATGGGGTGCATCAGCTGCATGCGCTGTCAGATTTCCCGGGAATACCGGTGCGCCCTCAATGACGACCTCGCCCGCCTCGTGGCGCGCTTTCCCGAATTCGACGTAATCGTATTCTCCACCCCGGTCTTCTTCTTTTCAATGCCCGCCCAACTCAAGGGGCTCATCGACCGCACCTTCTCACTCGTCAAAAATGTCGGCGGTCAAGTTGCGACTCCACTGGCAAACGTCCAGCTCGCGTTGATCGTCACCTCCGGCGGCGGCCGGGAAGACAGCGGCGTTCAGACCATCTACGATGCTTTCCGCTATTATCAGGAATACGCAAACCTCAAGCCGCTCAAATATCTCTACTTCGGCAACACCCCCGACGATCCCGCCAGATTCGCCGCCGATTCCCAGGCAAAAGCCCAGGCACACAGCTTTGGACTTACCCTCGCCCGTTAGCCGGAATTTCGCCCTTGCCCGCCGAAAGCGAAATTCCGGCTCAAGAAACTTGCACACGGCGTAAATTAAACTCCTCGTTTATCCACGACAGACTGTTTTGCGCCATGGCGCGGATTGGGGGGAGGAACACTATTTCTTCAGGGTCTTTTTGATTTCGGCAGGCAGATAGAGCCAGTTTTTGGCATCGGTTTTACCGGCGGAGCCGTGAAAGTTGTCATAATCGGCCATCACAGGCATGGAAAAATCGAGGATTTTCAGGGTTTTCTCATCCATTCTCTGTCCATTGGCCAGAGTGTTCCAGTCATAACTGCCGTTGGAACGCGACGCGGCATCGGCGTCGGAGGGACAGCGGAAGATGCCTTCGCTGTCCGACAGATAGGGGAGCAATACCTCACGGATTGCGGGACCGGCATTCGGCTCCTGCGAGCCGGCGCAGGTCGGCAGGCAGAAGCGGTTGGCGGGACCGTACATCTCCAGGCCGGTCCCGATCTGCTTGAGGTTGCTCTGGCAGGCGGAACGCCGCGCCGCCTCGCGTACCAGATTGGTTGCGGGGAAAAGCAGTCCGGCCAGAATGGCGACAATGCCGACCGTGATCAGGAGCTCAAGCAGCGTAAACGGATGTTTCATCGTGGTTTCTCCAGCATCTTTTTCCAGGTTTTGAATGTCGGCCCGAGCAGTTCCCGATCCTGCGGGGAGAGCACGTTGGTCGCAGTGTTTACGGCGTTGTCAAACGCGGCACGGCCGCCCTCGTCGCTCATCAGGAGCGCGAGGGCTTTTTCCTGCTTTTCGCGCGGCATCCGGCGGAAGTAGGCGAGAGTTTTTTCCGCATCCTCCCGCAGCAGGCGGGCGCGTTCCTGTTTCTGCTCCGGGGGGAGTGCTGCGAATTCCTGCAAAGTCCGGTTCACCGCGCCCGCCATCGCGTCCACCATCGCCGCATGGCGTTTGTCCGCGGGAATCTGCTGTGCGCTGCTGAAGCTTCGCCGCAGGTTGTCGAGCCGCGCCAGCATCGACTGGTCCGGATCGAACGCCTTGTCGAAATTCCGCTTGATCCGCTGCTCCGGCGGCAATGCCGCCTCCTCGGCGGCTTCCGCCGCAAAATACCGGATTGTCGCGCCCGCGATCAATAAAAGAAGCAGAGCGGCGGAACCGGCGGCGATCCAGATTTTCTTCTTCCCGGATTTCACTTTGTAATACCTTACGCGTACCGACGATGAATTGATCATAACAATATATTATATTCTGAAAACGCGGCAATTCAAGAGGGTAATTATTATTTTCCGAAAAGAAAAAACGGGGTCTCCGCCGAAAATCGGTAAAAAATCGGAAAAAATATCCGTAACTGCTTGCAATTTATTGGAGATAGGACTAAATTAAAGAATTTATGGAAGCCGGACGCATCGAATCCGCGATCGTTCCGGGGGTAACGGACAATCAACAATCAACCAAAACAAGAACACAAAACAACATGGCAGAAGAAACCAAATTCGAGGAAAGTTTCCTGGACTTTTCCAACATCCCGAGCTCGATGGATGAGCTGCTGCAGTCCAGCGAAAGCACCAACGCTTTCACCAAGGGCAAGATCGTCGAAGGCAAGATCGTCGCAAAACGCCCCGACGGTGCGTTGGTAGACATCGGCTACAAGGCCGAGGGATTCGTGCCCGCCTCCGAGTTTCTGAAGTTCGACGAAGCGAATATCGGCGACAAGATCGATGTTTACCTCGAAGAGATCGAAAACCGCAACAATATGCCGGAGATCAGCCTTGAAAAGGCTTATTCGATCAAGGCCTGGAACCGCATCACCACCGAATACGGCGAAGGTCATGTTGTCAAGGGGTTCATGCGTCACCGCGTCAAGGGCGGCATCATGGTCGATGTCGAAGGCTTCCCGGCCTTCCTGCCCGGCTCGCAGCTCGATGTGGGCCCGGTGCACAATATGGATGACTACATCGGCAAGGAATTCGATGTCAAGATCATCAAGATCAACCTCGACCGCCGCAACATCGTGGTCTCCCGCCGCGAACTGCTCGAGGAGACCCTCAAGGATCAGCGCAGCAAGCTGCTCGGAGAAATGAAGGTCGACGAACTCCGCAAGGGCGTGGTCAAGAACATCACCGATTTCGGCGCGTTCATCGACCTCGGCGGCGTGGACGGTCTGCTGCATATCACCGACATCAGCTGGGGCCGGATTTCGCATCCGTCCGAAGTGCTCAAGGTCGGCGAAGAGATCGAAGTGGTCATCATCGGCATCGACAAGGAAAAAGAGCGCGTCTCCCTCGGCCTCAAGCAGAAGACCCGCAATCCGTGGGACGATGTCGTCTCCAAGTATCCGAAAGGCAGCAAGATCAACGGCAAGGTGGTCAATATCATGCCGTACGGCGCTTTCGTGGAAATCGAAACCGGCGTCGAGGGCCTGATCCACGTCTCCGAAATGAGCTGGACCAAGCGTGTCAGCAAGGCGAGCGACGTTCTCAGCATCGGTGAGGAAGTCGAAGCCGTCGTGCTCGATATCGACCGCGACAGCCGCAAGATTTCTCTCGGCCTGCGCCAGAAAGAGCGCAATCCGTGGGAAGTGCTGGCCGAGAAGTATCCGGTTGGCCGCCGCATCACCGGCAAAGTTCGCAATATGACCAGCTACGGTGCGTTCGTCGAAATCGAAAACGACATCGACGGCATGATCCACGTCTCCGATATGAGCTGGACCCGCAAGATCAACAATCCGAACGAGGTCCTGAAACCGGGACAGGAAGTCGAAGCGATCATTCTGGACATCAATCCGGAACAGCAGCGCATCTCCCTCGGCCTCAAGCAGGCCGAAACCGATCCCTGGGCGAACATCAACGATCTCTATAAGGTCGGCGATGTCGTGAAGGGCAAGGTCACCAAGATCGCGGCGTTCGGCGCTTTCGTCGAACTGACCAACAAGATCGACGGCCTGATCCACATCTCCCAGTTGAGCCGTGACCGCGTCGAAAAGGTCAAGGACGTGCTGAACGTCGGCGACGAAGTCGAGGCGCGCGTGATCAAGGTCGATACCGACGAGCGTCGTATCGGTCTCTCCATCAAGGCTGTCGGCGAAAACTTCTCGCCGGAAGACCTGAAGGCGGCGGAAGAAGAGTACACTGCCGCGCTGAAGCCGGGCGAAGCCATGGTCGACATGGGCGAAGTCTTCAGCAGCGAAGCGATGGCCGGCTTGAAGCTGGACTAATCGATTCCAATTCCAAACGCCGGCGGATTCTGCATCCGCCGGCGTTTTTTTGCTTCCGGGCAAATAAGAATTGGAGAATGGTTTCGTCTTATCCGGTTGAAGTTGTGCCGGACTTTTCCGGGGCGGTGCTTGAAAATCAGGTTTGCGACTGGTATTGTAAAACAACCGATGCCGGAGTTTTTTCCGGTGAGGAAGGGGGAGTATGGAAGAAATCGTGATACTTGCCGGCGTTGCCGTGCTGATCGTGCTGGTTGCCGCAATATGCGCATTTTTCCGGATGCTTTATGTGCAGGAACGGAACCACCGGATACTTCAGGAGGTGCTGATGCACCTCCGGGAACTCCGGGCGGCGGGAAAAGCTGCGGCGGCCCCTCCCATGCCCCGATCGCATGAAGATGAAAAGGTGCGTAAACCGCAGGATGATACTTCCGGGGCCGACGCCGTTTCGATGTCGACTCCGGTGCCGCCGGAGGAGAAGCCGGTGATACCGGTCGCACCGGCGCCGGTGCAGCTTGAGCCGGAGAAAGAAGCGGTTGCCTTTGCGGCGGAAGCAGCCGGGGAGGAACCGGTGATACCGCAGAGAGTTGAACCGGAGAAAAAGACGGTTCCCGTTTCGGAACGCTCCGCATTTACGCCGCTCCCTCCTGCGGAACCGGGCTTTGAGACCCGGGCGGAAGAGGCGATTGCGCGCATCTGGAACTGGATCACGGTCGGAGAGGAGTTCCGCCCGAAGAACGTCGCGGCCGAATATGCGGTGGCGACCACCTGGCTGGTGCGCGGCGGGATTCTGGCGCTGCTGGCCGGAATCGCGCTCTTTCTGCGATATGCCTATGCCCGGAACCTGATTCCGCCGGAGGCCCGGGTTTTTATTGTGGTGCTGGTCGGATCGGGCATGGTGGCGGCGGGAATCCGGCTTGCCCGCCGGAAGTATCACCTGATCGGCATGGGGCTGCTGGGAGGCGGCTTCGGCACGTTCTATTTCGCGGTCTATGCCTTGATGACGCTGTATAAGCTGTGCGGCGCCGGAACCGCGTTCGGGCTTTCGATTCTGGTCACGGCGGCGGCGATGGTGCTGGCGGTGCGGATGAATGTGCTGCTGGTGGCGCTGGTCGGCGTGCTCGGCGGCTATGCCGCGCCGGTGCTGTTTTCGACCGGGGAGAAAAATCTCGCCGGGCTTTTCCTCTATCTGCTGCTGCTCGGGGCGGGGGTGCTGTTCACCGCCTGGAAGCGCAACTGGAAACTGCTGAACTCGGTCAGTTTCTGGTTTACCGTGCTGCTGTTCGGCGGAGCGCTGGCGCGCTTTTACCGGGAGCAGGAGGATTATCCGGTCGTAATGCTCTTTCTGGCGCTGTTTTATTTGCTCTTTTCGATGCTGCCGGTGGTCTACAATCTGCTCAACCGGGTCAGGATTTCCGTTTTCGAGCTGCTGCAGGTCTCCGCGAACGGGCTGCTGTTCCTGATCGCCGGGGTGCTGCTGACCCGCGGCCGGTATGACTCGGCGACGGCGGCGCTGGTGCCGCTCGGCATGGCGGCGTTCTACACGTTGCTGCTGTGGGCCGGATTGTTCCGCCGTCTGAACGACCGGCCGCTGCTCTACACGTGGCTGACGCTGGGAGCGGCTTCACTGGCGACGGCTTTCCCGCTGGCGCTGGGCCGGAATTTCCTGGTGGCGGCGTGGGCGGCGCAGGGCGTGGCGATGATCTGGATTGCGGTCCGGGTGAAGTCGCCGTTCCTGCGGTTCCTCGGGGACGTGTTCTTTCTCCTGGCGGCTTTGCGCTGGATGCTTTTCGAGCTGAAACCGGATTTCCTGCATCCATCTGCATATGATTTCGACACCTTTTCCGGGCGGCTGCTGACGCTCGGTGCGCTGACCGCCGCCGCATTCTTCGCAGGGCGGCTGCTGCATTCCGGCGGAGAGGACGAACAAAGGAGCGGAAATTGCTTCCTCTCTTTCGGCGTGGCGGGGCTTTTTCTCTATCTGACCGCCGAAACGTGGTGGCTGCTCCGCTTTGAACTGCCGTCAGCGGAGGCGGGCGGCGTTTCGGTGCTGTGGGGGCTGTTCGCGCTGGCGGCGGTGGCGGTCGGCGTAGTGCGGCGGCTCCGTCCGCTGCGGCGGCTGGGACTGATCCTGTTTCTGGTCACGGTGATCAAGATTTTCTTCTACGATCTGGCGCGGGTGGATTCCTTCTACCGGATCATCGCCTTTATCCTGCTCGGCGTCGCGCTGCTGGCAGGAGCATTCATCTACATCAAATTCCGGGACCGCTTCGAAGCGGCGGCCGGGGAGAATCCGAAATGAGCAAGCTGAAGCTATGGCTGTTTGCGGCGCTGGCAGGAATCGGCCCGGTCCTCTCCGCCGCGGAGCAGGATCGGTATGAACTGCGGTTTCAAAAAAGCGTCACTCCCGCCGGAGGGGCGGGAGAGGTCGGCCGGCTGCGGTTCGACTCCGAGCTGTACGACGCGGTCGGCGACCTCAAGGCGGAGCTGCGCTTCTATGACGCCGGGGAGCGGGAAGTGCCGTTCCGGGTGCGCAAGGCGGTCACGGAGCCGGAACGCCGGAACACGTTCGATGAGGTCCCGTCGCGGATCATCGCGCTGGACCAGCAGGGCAATACCGGCATCTTCACGGTGGAAAATCCGTCCGGGGCCGCGATCGGCATGCTCCGGGTCGACACCGCCGACCGGGATTTCGACAAGACCCTGACCGTCGAGGCCGGAGATGACGGAAAGAACTGGCGCAGGGTAGCCGGGCCGCAGCCGTTTTACGACTATTCCAGCCGGGGACCGCTGCGGAATGTCCGGATCGGGTTTCCGGCGGTGAAGGCGCGGTATTTCCGGGTGCTGATCGGTTCCTATGTCGAAAATGAACCGTTGCCGAGTTCACGCGTGATCACCGGCAGCGGCGAACCGCGCACGGAGCGGATCTGGATGGAGCGCCGGCTCAAGGTCGATGCGGTCGCGCTGCTGAAACCGGTCGAGGGGACCGTCCATGCCGGCAAGGAGGAGCTGTTCGCCTATGTGCTTGAGCCGCAGGGGGAACGCCGGGAGGAGAACGGCTGGACCGTGCTGACTTTCCGCAGTTCGCGCGAGCCGCTGGCCGAGCTGGAGATCCGTTCGTCCACTCCCGATTACGTGCGCGAAGCGGTGGTGTTCGGCAGCACCGACGGGCGGAAATTCGTGCGGCTCGCGGCCGCGCCGCTTTTCCGGCTGCGGTTCGACCCGGCGCAGCCAGATTCCGCGCCGGTGAAGCTGGCTGAAACCCGCTACCCGTTCTACCGGGTCGAAATCCGCAACGACGACAACCGCCCGCTCGAAGATATCACGGTGCAGGCGCGCGGCCCCGGCTATTTCGCGGAGTTCCTGACCCGGGACAGGCCTGCCGAGCTTCGTTACGGCGGCGACGTGCCGGTTCCGAAGTACGACCTCCCGGCAGTGCTGGATCGGATGCAGAACCCGGCTGTGCAGGAGTGGAAAGCCGGGCCGGGGAAGGCCAATCCGGAGTTCCGCGCCGGCCGGATCAACCTGTACCGCTGGCTGCCCGGCGCGGCGCTGGTGATTCTGGGCACTGTACTCTGCTGGGCGCTATGGCGCGGCATCAAAACCATCGAGCAACCCTGATCGGAGATTGCCTCCGTTTCGACCAGATAACAGAAATAAGGAAAGAAAGACATGTTCCGCAACTCTCTCTTCGCCGCGGCGCTGGCCGCAGGTTCCCTGCTGTGGGCGGGAACCTACCGTTTCGACGTGAAAACCGACCGTCCCGCCGTGGATTACAAAACCGGCGAGCCGATGATCTTCACCGTGCAATTGCTGGAAGACGGCAAGCCGGTGGAAGGCAAGAAGATCGAATGGGTCCGGGCGGGCGACGACCGCAGGGTGGAAAAGGGCGAGGCCGTTTCCGGCACTCCGTTGACCGTCACCACCAGAAGCGAAAAGCCCGGCTTCGTGCGGCTGTCGCTTTCCGCGAAGGACGCCGACGGTGTGCCGCTGCACAACGGCACGCGCAGCGTCGGCTATACCGCCGGGGCCGCCGCCGACACCGATCAACTTGAAGTCGCGCAGGAACCGGCCGACTTCGACGCGTTCTGGGCGAAGCAGAAAGCCCGCGTCGCGGCAGTTCCGATGAAGGAGCTGGAACGGGTTCCGGTCGAGCTTGCCAACAAGCAGACCAAAGACAAGGTCGTCTGCTACGACGTGAAGGTTTCGTGCCCCGGCGGCAAGCCGATGTCCGGTTACCTCTGCATGCCGAAGGATGCCAAGCCGAAATCGTTGCCGGCCAAAGTTGTTTACTTCGGCTACGGAGTTTATTCGATCAGCAAAAACGACGGTGCCGCCCGCAATCAGATCGTGTTGAGCGTGAACGCCCACGGCTTCCAGAACGGCCAGCCTAGAGAGTATTATGAGAACCTGAAAAACGGCGAACTGAAGGGATACGCCTTCAACGAAAAAGAAAACCAGGACCCGGAAACCACCTACTTCAACGGCATGATGCTCCGTTTGATCCGTTCGCTGGAATACGTGAAGAGCCTGCCGGAATGGAACGGCAAAGACCTCACCGTCGAAGGCCACAGCCAGGGCGGTATGCAGGCCGCAATCGCGGCGGGACTGGACAAAGACGTGACCATGGCCATCCCGAACCAGCCGTGGATGTGCGACATGGGCGGCGCCGCGATGGGCCACCTGCGCGGCAACTGGCACATCAAGCCGACTCCGGCGCTCTTCTACTACGATCCGGTATTCCACATCCGGCGGTATGACGGCCGGCTCAAGGTTCTGGCCGGACTCGGAGATTATGTCTGCCCGCCTTCCGGCATGGCGGCACTCTACAACAACGCCAAAGGCCCGAAAGAGATCGTCTATACGCAGGGCGCGGGCCATACCGGCAACGCGAAGGGTGAAAAGTTCACCCATAAATCCCCATCCGTTCAAAACAACGGCAGATAAACCTTTCCGATACCGGGCATCGGGAGATTTCGCTCCCTTGGAGCGAGCAGGGGCGAAGCGCCCTTGTCGCTGCGATCAGCAGCGAAATCCCGATCCGTGAATTCACAGGGAACTGTGTTTTTTCTCCAGGGGCGGCTTTGACTTCCGCCATCCGGGCGGCATTGAGTTTGTAGCCGCACATCAGCAATGTTGCGACCACCATGCCGGAAGCAGGGACCACGACCGCGAGAATGCGCATCAGGAAAACGGTTCCGTCCGGCTGATCCGCGCCGAATCGGACTTCGAAACCGGTGCAGACCAGCAGCAGCCCGGAGAGCGCCGGCGCGACGGTCAGCCCGACTTTGGTGAACCAGCCGTAAATCGCGCCGAACATCGCCTCGCGCCGGGCGTCGTGTTCGAGTTCGTCCACGTCGCACACGTCGGCCAGCATCGAATCGCACAACATCAATACGCAACTGATTCCGGGGCCGTACAGCACCGACGGGATCACCTGCAGCGCGGCCAGCGAGGAGAGCTTCCACAGCGTGCCGCTCAACCCGATATAGACTGATGCGTCCTTTCTCACGCCGCTGAAGATATCGTATTTCCGGCGGCCTCCCACGGCTGATCCGCGAAGTTCAGCCACACCTTGCTGCCGTCCGCAAACTCCTCGCAGAACCGCCGGATCTCCTTTTTCGGCAGCAACGCCGCTTCACCGGAGGTCAGTGCGCGACCGGCCGGGGCATAATAGACGATACCGGTCACCGGCTGACCGCTCAAACGTTTCACCAGCCGCCGCTTCTGGTAATAATTGGTCGCGGCGGGCATGATCTCATGCTTGATCTTGTCGTCCATTGTCGGCGCGACCTCCAGCAAAGAGTACAGCGCATATTCCGGCGCGGACAGCGGGCAATTCCGCCAGCCGGCCACGTAGCCGCGCTCCACCGCTCGAAATATCCCGCACCATGATAAATTGCCAGCGGCCGGATCTTCAGCAGCAGGAAATCCAGTATCAGGCCCGAATTACGGCTCGCCTGTCCCATCATCGAATCGACGTTGCCGCTGTGAATCCAGCTGGTCAGCGCATAGGATTCGCCGAAAACCGGGCCGCCGTAGATTTCGCGCGCCATCCGCCACAGCCGGTTGGTCGGCACCAGCGTTCCGCGCATCATCCCCGCTCCCGGCACGCCGGGGCGGAAATCCACCCGCCACCACGGCAAATGGGTGCTGTGTATGTCGAGGAAACAGCCGCCGGAAACGACTTCGGCCCTGATCCGCTTCATCACCGGTTCGGCGTACTTGCGGATTTTCGACGGCGCCAGCTCCTTCGCATCGGCCCACGCGTTCTGCGGCTGGCCGTTCTCCTTGAGCAGCAGGCCGCATTCAATGCTGGAGCAATATCGAGAGCTTTGACCGCGACATGCCCTGGCGCTTCCCGCCGATCAAATGGGAAAAATTCCTGTGGAAGCTCGAATCCGCCGCCGCAGCAGGAATCACCGAAGGAATCACTTTCGAGTTTTCACACTTCATGAGTCCGAACAGCATGTACCCTTCCGCCGCCGCGCTCTACCGGCGCTACCGCGAATATTGCGGCCTGCAATAACCTCATTCAAGCGTATCGGCCCCGGCATCAGAGAGCGGAAATCGCACCTTCGATCTCTTCAACCAATCCGGAACCGGCGGCGACATCTCCGGCCTCTCCGGCCTCCTGGAGCTTCAAGCCGAGCACACGCACCGGCTCGGCGCCGATATTGGCGGAAAACCCTTTGATGGTATGGCCGATGCGACGCATTTCCGCCGCGTCGGAGGCCTCGATTGCGGCATGTGCTTTGCCGATATATTCGGTTATGGTCGAGCGGTAATCGTCGATCAGCTCGCCGGCGAACTCTTCATCCAGTCCCATGTTGTCACGGATATAAGCGACAATCATCTCTTTCATTGAAACCCCCCTTCCGGTTCAAAGGACGGGAACAGCTTCCGCCCGAGACCGGACGACTGAAGATGTTCTCATTGATAATCGCTAATATATCCCGCCCGGCGGTGTTTTTCAAGGTTGCCGGAAAAATCCCGGCGTGTCACCTCCGTTCATCCGCCGGAAACGACACGCCGGCAGGGGAAGTTTCCACATGCAGGTATTTTGCGTAACTTCTCCAGACACTCTCCGGCAGCGCCGCGCCGACGCGCCGTTCTTCCCCGGCGGCGTTCTTCCGCCGCACCGCCCGGGGCAGTTCCGCCTCCAGCCGTCCCGCCGGCTTTCCGTCATACCACTGCGAATTGACATCGAAGCTGCCGGGAGCTTCGCCCGGCAAAAGCAGCTTTCCCGCCACCCGGAAGCCCCTGTCGCCGAAGTACAAATTACCGCTGAGCATCACGCGTTTTTCCATTCCGGCGGGAATATCCATCAATGCGGTCCCCATTCCGCCGATCAGCGAATGCTCGATGCTCAGCGTGCCGCGGTTGTCCTCCGCTCCCCGGTTCAGGATTCCGGCGTTCAGCAGCGTGCACTGCCGGAACGACGCCGAACCGTGCCGCAGGAACATCAGCGGCACGGCGTCTCCGTTTCCGATGATCACGCAGTTGTCGAAGAACATCCGCGAATCGTTGTTCTGCCACACCTGTTCGAACGGCCGGTTGTGCACGACGAGGCAGCTTGAATAGGTGTGGGCGCTGTGGTCGTTCGCCGCCACGCCGCCCTCAAAGACATTGTTCATAAAGACGCAGCGCGCATAGCTCGAATTGGACCAGTGCACGTCGCAGCTTCCCGAACTCGCGCACCGCACCGCGACGCAATCCTCGTACAGCACGACGCTGGTGCCGTGGCACGAAAAGCCCTGCCCGCAGTTGTCGATCGCCACACAGTTGCGGTAATGCACTCCGCGCGGGTCGCCTGCCGCGTCGAAACCGTCATTCCAAGACAGGATCACCGTGAAATTTTCCACCCGGACATGATCCGCCAGCACGTAAAAACCGGCATTGGCGGGCAGTTCCACGGTCAGCTCCGCGATCGTTTTTCCCTCCGGCGGCCTGAAAAAGAGCTTGCGCTGCCTGCGGCTCCACCAGAAACCTCCGGGTGTTTTCTCCATTTCGGCGCGCGTCAGGCAGTTGGCCGCCGCCTTGCCGTCCACGAAGAAAATCCGGCTCTCCGGCAGCCAGTAATCCTGCTTCGCATAATGCTTGTACATATTGCTCATCGGCCAGAAGGGCAGTTCGTACACGCCGTTCCCGGCCTCCTTCCAGCGGTCGGCGGGGACCGCGGACAATCCGGAAATCACCGCCCCGTTGCCGTCGATCACCATCGGTTGCTCCGCCGTACCGCCGAGCCGGATATCCAGGCTTCTGCCGACCGCTCCCGGATAGGGGCGGCGGTAGGGCTTGCCGCCGTTCGGGGCGACTTCCAGCCGGTCGGAACGCTTCAGCAGCGCCAGCCCCCTTTCGATCGACGCGACCGGCCGTTCCGCCGAACCGTCGTTGGCGTCGTCCCCTTTGACATTGTCCACATGGACCGTCGCCGCCGTCAGGCCGGCAGCGGCGAAAAGAGCCAGAATCCCGGCGATATGTTTCACGGTTTCACCTCGTTGTTTTCGATCGTGGAGTCTTTTGAACCGAATTGTCCGATGGGCTGTTTTTCATAGCGGATGCCGTAATTGCCGCCGATATCCGGGTTGTTTCCCCAATTCACGCCGGAAATCACATTGCCGCGCACCGTCGCACCGTCGGAAGCCAGCAGGTAGATTCCGGCGAGCGAACAGTTCCCGATGCGGTTGTTTTCGATCACGACGTTGCGGTTGCCCGGATAAAACGGGGCCTTGCCGCCCTCGTTGCGCACGAACGTGCAGATCGCGCCGAGCGAGTAGCCGAACCGCGAATACGCCGAGCCGCCGAGGTCGACCGATTCGATCCGGTTGTTGCGGACCGTGACGCCGTTCACCCAACCGCCCTCCTGCCAGTAGGCGTATTCGGGACCGATCGAAATCGCACTGCTTTCCAGCCGTTCGATGCGGTTGTTTTCAATCAGGCCGCAGTACGCCATGATCCGCAGGCCGCGGGCGCGGTGGTCGTGAAAATAGTTGTTCCGGATCACGAAGCCGGGTGAATTGATCGCCGGGAAGTCAACCAGCGTCCCCGGCTCCGGCAGCGGCCCGTCCACCGTAATGCGGTAGGTGATGTAGTCGGGAATTTCCGCCGCCATATAAACCTGCTTCAGGTCGAGGCCGGGAACATCCTCCGCGATTTCCACCTTGCGCACCTTCGCCGTGCCGAGCACAGCGAAATTCTCCTTCGCCAGCAGCCGCACCTCGTCGCCGGGCAGGATCAGTTCCGTATATTCGGAGGGGCGGTAGCCGATCACCGCCAGAAAACTCTCCTTCTCGCGGCGCACCACCCGCAGCGGCGAACCGTGCAGATTCACCGAATCGTCGCCGATGAATTCGATTTCGCAATTCTCGATCAGCGGCCCCTGCCGGGAAGTCGCGTAGTTGATGCCGTCCGCCGACAGCGACAGCAGCCGCGCCTCGGCCGCCCCGGCAGGCAGCGGCCCGCGGATCATCCGGCAGTTGCGGATCTCATGCCGCCCTCTGGTGCGCCGCGCGAAAATGCCGCCGCCCGGCGACGAATAAAAGGTCAGGTTCTCAAACTTCAGCGAGTCGGACATGCCGCGGATCTTCATGATGCAGCCGGGGCGGTAGTTCAGCACCACGAAGTCGCCGACCTCCAGATTGGGCTGAAGCTGCGCCATCAGTAACTCCCCCTCATCCGGCGAAACGGCGCGGTTGCGTTCGCAATGGCTCCAGACCGCATCGTACTTCATCGTGCGGCTTTTGCGGTCGAACAGTTGCGGATGCGGCACCAGATAGCGTTTCTCCAGCCGGGGATAGCCGTCATGCAGCCGGTAGCGGACCACCTTTTTCCCGCGGTCGATCGCGGTGACCGTCCCCTGCGTGAACGGCAGCGGATCGTAGTCCACCGCAAAATCCCGCATCGTCACATTGCTGCAGCCGTTCAAGAAAAAGAGATCCGAGAGGTTGGTGCAGACCAGCTTCGTATCGCGCCCGCCCCGGATGGTCAGGTCCCGGAACTCCCTGCCCAGCTCCACCATTCCCCGGCAGCGCACCTCGCCGTCGGGCAGCACGATCTCCCGTTCCCCCGCGCGGTAACGGCTGCGGATAAAATTTCCCAGATCGAACTCCGCCGCTCCCAGCGACAGTGCGGCGACCGCCGCGACCACCATGCTTGTCCACCTCATTACGGCACCTCCGGTCTCATCACGAGTTCATATTGCGTCATCCCCTTGCGGATCGGCTTCACGCTGCCGTCCATCATCGCGACATTCTTATAGCCGGAGTGCCGGAAGTCAGCCAGCACGGTCGTGTTGTCCTCGAACTGCCCCCGGTCGACCACATGGATTTCGCTCTCCTTCTTCTCCGCCGGAGAATCGAGCTTGTAGCCGCAATCCATCAGGAAATAGACCCGCGACGGCGCGAAGCCCGGCACCCGCGCATCCGGCATCGCCGCGTACACATTGGAGTAAACCTGTCTGGTCTTGGTCATTTTCAGATTGGTGGTCGCCAGATAAAAACTGTTCGGCGCGTAGCTGAAGGTATTGGGGCCGCGGTCGCTCTGGGCCGGACAGAGCCACGGTTTGCCTGCCATGAATTCGTGCATGTCGTCCCACGATTCAAACGGAACCGCCGTTTTTCCCAGATACGGCCGCAGGGTCGGAGCCATGTATTGTTCATTGAAGCCGATCGTCGCCGAAGTCGTCCGGCCCGGACAGAAATATTCGTAATCCGACGCATACAGCGTCTGCGCCGTGAAAATCTGTTTGAGATTGTTGATGCAGGTCGCCGCATATCCCCGCGCCCGCGCCTGATTCAGCGCCGGCAACAGCATCGCAGCCAGAATCGCGATGATCGCTATGACAACGAGCAGCTCAATAAGGGTGAAATGGCGCTTTTTCCGGGGGGCCGGGGAGGCGAAGCCCACCAGCGGCATAAATAGGAACGAAGTGACGCACATGCCGTTATACGGCTTTTCTTTGCCTACTTTCTTTTCACCGGGAAAAGAAAGTAGGGCGATGATCGCTATCACGATGAGCAGCTCAATTAAAGTAAAATTTCTGTTTTTCACCGACAGCCTCCTCTATTATTACAATAAACCGGTTCCGTTCTGTTTTCCACCTCATTTGCGGACATTTGCCCCAGTTCCCGCACCCGCCGGGACCGTGTCACAATCCACCTTGGCGTGCGGAGATTCCTCTCCGCTTTCAAGTCTCGCGTGATCATGTAATTATAATTAAGTTTAATTCGCCTTTTCGTATCGTTACCGGTCACAAATTGATTGCTGCGTCTTATGCGGATGGCTCCGGAGGGCCTTTTTCAAGGCCTGCCCGCCTGCGGCGTGCACGATCGCCCGTCCGGATCTCCCCGCTCGCCTCGGAACTCCCGTTGACTTGCAAGGCAGTGTCGAGCCGTATCAGCGTAGGCGCCGGAGCACAGGAGCGTCGAGCTGCACGATGGCCGCGTCGTCGCGATTCGGGCTGCTTGTGCTGAAGGAGAGGAACGCGTACGGCTTCTCCGGGCTGTCGCCGGTCTTGTAGACGACCTTGTCGTTCACCATGAAAATCAGGAGTCCGTTCCGCTTCGCGATCTTCAGCTCGACAGGAAGGGTGAGCTTGTGATGCCCGGTTTTGATCTTCCACTCCGGTTCGTTCGTGGAGATCATGACTTCATCGCTGCTGCCGAAGTTGAAATTGATCGATTTCCGTTCTCCGTTTCCGATCGAAACGAGAAGCGCATACCACGCTTTTTTCGGCTCGGCCCGGTCGAAGCGGCGGAGCTGGACCGTCAGCATCGTGTTGTCGGCCAGTGCCACCCCCTCGGCCGGAACGGTGACCGTATTGGCGCCGGGGCCGAGCAGCAACGTGTCGTTTCCGATCAGAACCGGGTTCTTCAGCCGTTCTTTCGAAAAAGCGGGATTTCCTGTCGCCGCGCGCCGCTCGAAATTTCCGGAAAAGTTCCAGCTCCCGGTGACGGCGCCGGCCTCCTCCGCTTCGGGAGCTTCGGGCGGCAGGATCGGGCGGAAACGCTCGCTCTTCCTGAATTCCGGTTCCTGCGAGTCGCCGGGGGCGAAGGCCGCACCGAACACGGTCAAAGCGTCGAGCATCCCCGTGAAATTGTCGGAGCGTTTGTCGCCTTTTCCGAGATACCAAGTGCAGTTGCCGTAGGAGCGCTGCGGAGAAACCTTCTCTTCACCTACGCATTTCCCGTCGAAATAGATCCGGAGGGCTGTATTGTCGCAGACGACTCGGACCCGGCTCCACCTGCCGTCCGGCAGCGGAACGCGGCTCTCCGCCTTTTCCGTCTTGAACTCCTCGTTGCCGTCGCGCACCGCCTCGATGCGGCCGTCCGGCAGCAGATAGATATTGACCGCGTCGCTCCAGCCGGAACGGGTGATGACCCCCTGCGTTTCTTTGCGGTTTCCCTCCGGGCGGATCAGGAACTCGACAGTCGAAGCCCCGACCGGGTAGGTGCGCAGCCGCATCTTCACGCTCTCCCTGCCGGAAAAACGGAGCGCGCGCCCCTCCGCACCGGTGCCGTCCGCAAACATCGATTCCGGAATTACGACCGGCATATCGCCGTATGCGTCACGGCCGTCGTTCTCGAAATCCCAGTGACCGCCGCGGATCGACAGCGGAGAAACCGCCGCCTTGCGGAGTTTCGGCGTGCGGAGTGGAACGGCTTTCGCCAGATACTCGCCGCGCCCCTTCCAGCCTGTCGCCCCGGAAGGCGTTTCGAGATTCGTTGCCGTTTCGACCAGTTTCACCGGAACCGGCGCGACATCTCCGGCGAACGGATAAAGCGGAGCCGACCAGCCGCTCCGGCCGTCAACGGTTTCGAAATGGAGCAAATAGCAGTCCTGCCGCCGCGGGTCACGGTCGAACAAGAAGAAGTCGAACGTTCCCTCTTTGCGGTTCAGCATGGCGCGATTCTGCATCGTGCCGTCCGCCGGGGAGAGCGAAATGACGGCACCGCCGTACTCGACCCGCTCCCGCTGTGCAAGCTCCCCGGCGGAGAGCGTCAGCGGCTCGCTGCCGGCGACCGAAAAGCGAAGTTTCAAGCCGGGCCCCCCGGCGACCGTCAGCGCCACCGGAGTCCACGACTGGTTGGCGGAAGAGGCCAGCCCGGCCGCGTTCCAGCGGAAATGTTTCGAAGGATTCTCCCCGAATTTCCGCACCGCCGCGACGATCTCGCCCCCTTCGGGCGCGACCGTAAAATCCGGACGGCTCGAAACGCAGAGATTCAGCAGCACCTTGCCCTCCGCTTCCGGCAGGATCACCGCGATCGGACGGTCGTTGCGCCAGAGGGAAACGCGTTTCAGCTCCGCCGGAGAGTCGTAACGGCCGGAAACCCGGAGATGCCCGTCCTCCCGCCGGAGCCGCAGTTCGCTCTCCGGCATGACGATCCGGCTTGCCGCCGTCTTGACCGTCACGGCGTTCTGATGCCAGCCGGACACCAGAAACACCTGCGGCAGACGGACCGTGCGCCCGGCAACGGTGAACTCCGGCGTAACGAACGGATTCACGGCGAATCCGGCCGACGGCACCAGCCACTCCGTCCGGTCGAAATCGGTGCCGTCCAGACGTTTTTCGGGCAGAACGGCAACCGTTTTTCCGGCCGCGTCGAGCAGGCGGCCGGAAACTGCCACGCTGCCTTTTTCAAGTGTCGGCAGCGTCATCGCTTCGAAGCGCAGCAGCGTGCCGGGCAGTTCCTCACGGTGACAGGCGAAAACCACTTCCGGTTCTCCGGTAACCGTGCTCTCCCCCTTGAAACGGGCCGTGTAAGCGCGTGTGATCAGCGGGTTCGCGGGGGTGAACACCATCGGCAGCAGGCTTGTTTCGTCGTGATCGTTCCAGGTTGTGTAGTGCAGGAACTTCGCCTTCGGCGTATTTGCCGCCTCGAACGAGTGATGGGCCTGATCGAAGCCGCAGTGAACCTGATAGAAGTCGTTGCGGCCGTTCAGCCACGCCCCGTAGTAGCCGGGATAGACCGTGGTCATCAGCTCTTTGCCGCACGCTGCGGCGAGCCGTTCGTACAGTTCGACCTTGCTCCGCATGGTCGTGCCGTCGATCTCGCCGGCCCCGAACGAATAGATCATGTCGGCCTGTTCGACGTAAGGCCGCAGGTCATCGAAGCTGCGGTGCTCGTAACCGACTCCGATGTTGCCGATGAGGAAGATATCGTGCCCGACCGCCTTCATGCCGGTACGGATCGCCGCCAGCTCCTCCGGCGTCCAGCTCAGATAGGTGTAGAAATTCACGACCGGGCGGCCATTCCACTGCGGATAGTTCGGATGTTTCCCGAACAGGTCGAGCATTCTCGCCAGCTCTTTCACCTGCTGTTTGACGGTCGTTTTGACGTCAAGACAGGCGCCGATCTGGAAATCGGTGCCCTCGGCTGCTTTCAGCATCGTATGCAGTGCATCGACGAACGCGGTCGGACCGCCGCCCTTATCGGCGACGAGATCCGGGAAAAAGCCGTCGATGCCCTGTGCTTCGGCCAGTGCGAATTCCCGTTTCCAGTCCTCCAGATCGCTGCCGGTCGAATCCTGCAGCGGAAAGTTGTAGTAGTTGAGCGCGGTCAGGCTCGTATTGAATGGCGTGTGCCACGGCGTATGGTGCGCCCATGCCATCTTCCGGTTCGAGATTTCCGCTCCGTGGACAGTGGAGGCAACGGCGAGAAACAAAGCTCCCGCACAGAGAGGGGAGAAGATTTTCATAAACACTTTTCTCCGGTGAAAAATTACTGTAAATCAGCGGAATTTAGCGAAGAAGCCATTCGGACCCAAGTATTATGGACCACCTTCCAACTGCCGTCGTTCCAGCTTTTGGGGCAAGGCAGGTCGGAAGAAGAGTTAAGATAGGTTCCGGCGCTGCCGTCGGCCATTGCCTTATTGATCTGAAGACCATAGCCTCGGGAGTGAAATATCCGGTTGTAAATGAAAAGATCTGAAATCAATGCTTGCCCGGAAAGTTTGTCAAGGCGGTTATAGAAAAAGTCGCGATTGGCCGAAACATCGGTCACATACATCGGAACACGCTTCCAGCCGCGTTGCTGATAATTAACAAAACTGTTGTAAATGGTACCGTAGGAAGCGTTCAGGTCATTACTGGTCTTATCGGCAGGACAACGAAAAAAACGCTTCCGCTCTTCTGATTGAATCATGCCCGGCTCCACCAGCATCACCGACAACGCACTGTCACCTGTTCCATATGCAAGGGATGTAACAAAATATCCGGCATAGTCACCGGCATACATCTGGACCATTCCTCCGAGTTGCTTAAGATTGCTAAGGCAACTTGTGCTTTGCGCCTTGGCCCGCGCCTGATTCAGCGCCGGCAGCAGCATCGAAGCCAGAATCGCGATGATCGCGATCACGACGAGCAGCTCAATGAGGGTAAAATTCCGGCGGTGTTTCCTGCTCCGTACGTTCTTTCCGTACCACATTTGCCCATTTTTTCCTGAATTGTACATATTCCCTCCGCAGAAAGCTGGTTGTGTTTCGTTATCTGATCTGATGTCAACCTTACGTGCGCCGCATAAATGGTTACGGAGACCGACCTTCGCTTGTATGTGCCAGTCGTCGCACGCCCCCCCGGAGGGGCATTGGCGTGCGCACTCGGCAGGCACCTTGCCGCCTGCTTAACATACTGTGCAGTATGCGGAATGTCACGCGCCCGGGCCCCTTTCCCCGTTCCTAAAACCAACGCCTGTCAAGGTGGTCGCGTTCCGCCTCCAGCAGTTCCGCCATAATATGTTTCGCATCGCTCAGGTTGTTCACCAGCGGATCCGTCGCCAGCGCCCGCAGCAGAATCCGCCGGTCGCAGCTCACCGCCGCCTCCACCGTCAGTTCGTGCGTATCCAGCACCTGCTGGGTCAGCCCCAGCAGGCCGCGCGGCATATCCCCGACCGGGCGCGGACGCGGCCCCTTCATGTCAAGGTCGCACAGCAGTTCCAGGAACGCATCGTCCGGCAGGTTGCCGACCGCTCCCCGGTTCGGCGAATTGATGTAAAACTTCTTGCCGAGGTTGCCCCACATCGATTCGATGATGTCCGTGGCGTGGTCGCCGCGCCCCTTCGCGAAAAATTCCCCGATCGGAGTGGTTCCGTCCGCGATCTTCTCCGTCTCGCTCCACGCTTCGGCCATCTCCTCAGCCCGGTTGTAGCCGTCGAAACAGACGATCGGCTCCGGCGTGACCGGCGTGACTCCGTAGCCCTGATAGAACGGCACATACTCCTTGGTATGGCTCACCGCCGTCGGAAACGCGCCGTACAGATCCATCAGTTCCAGCGCGTAATTCATATTGAGGCGCGGCTTCGCCTTGGAGGTCGGGCGCGTTTCGTATTCGCGCTTCGCCTCCCGCTCCACGAAACTGCGCAGCACCGGCATGTAGTCTTTGCCGTCGTAGAAGCAGCGCAGAATCCAGGTGCAGTGATTGACTCCGGCGATCTGCAGGTCGAATTTCTCATCCATCTCCGGCGGAGCCGCCTCCGTCCCCTCCGGCAGGATGCCGAGCTGGCGCAGGTACATCGCCCGCACATAGGGCATGTGGTTGCCGTCGCACAGCGCGAAGCTCTTCACGTCGGCGGCGTGGCGCATCAGCGCAATGCCCATCACCGAAGTCGGATTGATGAAGTTGATCAGCCACGCTTCCGGCGCAAGGCGGCGCACATCGTCCGCGATCCGCAGGATTTCCGGCAGCTCCCGCAGTGCCCGGAAGATGCCGCCGGGACCGATCGTGTCGCTCGAACACATCGTAACGCCGTACTTCTTTGAAATGCGCGTGTCGAGTTCCCGGTAGTAGGCGTTGCGATATGAGAACGAAAGCACCACGAAGTCCGCTCCCTTCATCACCTCCAGCCGGTCGGTCGAACCCTCCAGCGTCAGCGGCGCCCCCGCAGCTTCCTTGGCCCGGCGGGCGATTTTCATCATCGTCTCCAGCACCGCCGGATCGGTGTCGACCAGCGCCAGCGTGCCGTTCCGCAGGATCGGGCTGGTAATCATGTTGTAAATGACCGGCTTCCCGAAAAAGTAGCTTCCCGCTCCCAGTACCACAACCTTCGGTCCTCTGTCCATATTCCGTAGCTCTCCTTGATTTTTTGGAAACTTCCTGATCCCTGTATGGATAATTTTACCACAAACCGTTTGAAATCCCAAGGGTAAGGATGTATTATGTTTCGTAATTCTGTCGCATCACTCAGGAAAAAGAGAAAAATGGAACTCTACCGACCGTATTCGACCGGAACCATTCACGCCCCGGTCCGCGTCCGTTCGACCGGGCACTACACAGTTCCGAAGGGATGGAGCGACCCGCCGCTGGTCAAGCCGATCCTCGAACTCTACTGGTGCGTCTCCGGCTGCGGCAGATTCGGCTCCGGGGCTTCCGGCTGGCTGCTGAATGAAAATCAGGTCTGCTTCTACTTTCCCGGCGACCGTCACGAAATCACCGCCGAATCCGCGTCGTTCGATTACTGGTGGCTGACCGTCGACGGTCCGGGCGTCCCCTTCCTGATCGACAGCTTTCGGCTGGAACGCCCTTCCCGTCCCGTCCCCCCCTGTCCGGAAGAGCTGTTCCTGAAGCTCGCCCGCGAAATACGCGATCTCGGCCGCGACGGCGAATACCGCGCCGGCGCCACCGCCTATGAAATCCTGACCCGTGCAATGCTTCCGCCCGCGGGGGAAGAAAGCGGTCTTGTCCTGCGTTTCAAACAGTTGATCGAAGAATGTTATGACGATCCGGCGCTGTCGGTACAAGGCCTGAGCGCAACGCTCGGCGTCCACCGTTCCACCCTGACCCGGCTGGTCGCCCGCCACTGCGGCATGCCGCCACAGGAGTACCTGACCGGTTTCCGGCTTCAGGTCGCGATGCAAATGCTCCATGAAAGCGCCGTTTCCGTCAAGGAGATCGCCGAAGCCACCGGATTCAGTGATCAGAACTATTTCGGCAAAGTTTTTCTGAAACGTCTCGGCAAAACACCTACCCAGATGCGCCGCTTCTGACCGCCCTTTTTCCGATCGGCTTCCAGGCGTCGGAGGACCGGAACCTTGGAATGGAGAGCCACCGTCGCCTGCCAGTCGCACGTGATTGTGCACAAGTGTTTCCAACGGGCGAAGCGCTCCCGACCGCGGAGGAAAAATCCTGGTGGGGAAGCCATGCCGCATTCGCGACAGGCGGGTCTTACGGCCTTGCGGCCTCCGATAGCAGAGCGCTACGCGCACAAAGTGTCTCCGACAGGCAAGGTTCCCTTGACCCCGACTGGGTAACACCCGGAGGCAGGCACTGCCGATAGAGCCAATAAACTGACAGAGGTTATGCGCTGCCGACCGCCGGAGACGAGTCGCAAGGAGAAGCCTGCCGTTTGAAAGGCAGGCGGGTCTGCCCGCCCTGTCGGGCGGCAGACCTTGTGCGCTACGCGGCCTGATTTTCAATCAGGCTCCGGCAGCTGGGCGCTACACGCCCAAAGTGTCTCCGACGGCCAACGATTTCGCCGTTGGATCACGACCGGCAACGTGCCGGGGCGGAGTACTGCCGATAGACCAAATAAGCTTATAAATAACGACCGGGGGGCGCCACCGGCCGCCGGAGGCAATGTTCCGGGAGGAGACAATGGTTATTCGGTCAGGTGGACCAGTGAGAATTTGCGGCCGCTCCGGGCAGCGTGTTTTTTCCAGAATTCGCTTTTGTCCGGATTCGGGGAGGTGCCGATTCCTTTCCGGTAGCAAAGCGCGAGCATGTTCATCGCGTCGGCGGAACCGCCGTCGGCGGCTTTCCGGAAGGACTGAAACGCCAGTTTAGCATTTTTCGCAGTGCCGGTTCCCTGAAAGTAACACATTCCGACCAGATAGTCGGCGGCGGGTGAACGGCGAACGAGGCTCAACTGCCGGAAGGCTTCGGCGGGATCGGCTTGGGTGCCGATGCCGCGCAGGTACATCACGCCGGTCAGCAGCCGGGCTTCGTTGTGGTAGGAGTCGGCGGCGTTTCGGAAGCAGCGGAACGCCTCTTCGCGGTTCTTTTCCACTCCTTTACCGGTCAGGCAACAGAGGCCGAGCGAGAAGTAGCCCAGGCCGCGGCAGAGCCGGGATTCGCTTTGGATGCTTTTCCGGAAGAGTTCGACCGCCTTGGCGTAATCCTTGGTCGTTCCCTTGCCGTGATAGTAGCAGCGGCCCAGATAGTACTGGCCGAGGGAAAGCCCGGCATTGGCGGCTTTGGAGTAGTATTCGAAAGCCAGCTTCGGATTTTTTTCCACGCCGGTGCCGTTTTCATAGCAGAAACCGACCGACATCAGCGCGTCGGCGTTGCCTTGTTCCGCGGCTTTGCGGAAGCATTCGAGCGCCCTGGCGTAATCCTGCGGGGTTCCCAGACCGACATAATGACAGTTCCCGAGGCGGAAGAGCGCTTCGGTATGTCCCTGTTTGGCGGCCTGCTCGTATGCCTCGCGCGCTTTGGCGGGTTCCTTCGGAGTGCCGAAACCGAATTCATAGCAGTGGCCAAGCCGGTATTGGGCGTCGGCGTTGCCGCGTGCGGCAGCCTGCTTGAAAAACGGAAACGCGGCCTCCCGGTCCTGTACGGAACCGTTGAGTCCTTCAAAAAGATTCAGGCCGAGCCGGTACTCCTGCTGCCCCGGCTCTTCCGCCGGAAGCAGCAGTGTGCCGCACAAAATCGCAAGTATGAAAAAGAAACGCATGATCCACCTTTGTTTTCAGAAAAATAGCACCGGGAAAGAGGCGATGCAACCGGATAACCGGAAGTTCTTCGGAATTTCCGTCCCGGCGGGTTGTAAAGGCGGAAATTGCCGGATATATTTTTGAAACCAGAAAGGAGAACGCCGCATGAATGTCCTGACCCGTCTCTGCCGCTTGTTTCCGCGAAAAGCTGTCGAACTCTTTCGGGAGGGAGATGTCGATCACACCTTGCTGCTCGACCGGCCGCTGATTCTGCACTGTCGCTCCATCTTCGGTCGTTACGGCGCGATCTTTGAAATCGACGATGAAACCGGTTATTTGTATGCACTCGATTTCAAAAATCAGGAGCAACCGATTCAGGATGCGGTACATCTTTTCAATATTGCGGAGCTGGGAAAACGCCGCCGGAAAAATCCGGCGCGGCTGAGGCTGGTCTGGTCGAAAAGCGGCTACCGGCTCCGGCTCGAAATCGATGCGGTGATTCTGGCGGTGCTGGATTTCGACGGTTGCCGGGCCTGTTGCCGTACCGGTTTCCCTCCTGTTTGCGGAAGTGGCTGGTCGCCGGAAGGACATGCGTGGCGGAATGAGCTTCTGGCGGCTTTCGACGACTTGGTTCCCGGCGCGGAACTGCCGAGTACGATTCCGGTAGCCGGAAGGGAGGAAAAACAACGGAGAAAAGGAGTGCCGATACTGGATCGTCTGCAGGTATTCTCGGGGCTGCGGCCGTCATTTGAAACATGGTATGAGCAGCGCGAAGCCTGTTGCCGGAAAATACTCGGCCCGATGGGAGATGTCGTGATGCACGCGATCATTCCTTTCGCGGTCGGAGGCGGATTGGACTGGTACTTTTATCCGAACCATCTGCCGGGGACGGTATTGGCGACGATGGAGCTTTCCGAAGATTACAACCGAGGCGCATCGAATCGTGTTTACCGGAATTATGAGCTGATCATGGTCAGTCGGCTGCCATTCGCGGATTTCCGGCTTGACGGGGACCGTCCGCCGGAGGTGCAGCGGCTCTATGCGATCATGAATAACCTGGGGCGTTATGGAATGAGTGTGCCGTTGAATCCCGGTGAAACGCTGGAGTTTCCACCGGATTTCGAAGACGAGCAACTGCGAGGAGCCTGCTTCATTGCCGATGCCTATCCGGCGCTGCCGGAGCGATGCAGCAAATTCGGCCTGATGCTTTTTATGGAAATCCATCGTTCCGAAATGGAGTTTGCAATAGCCAACGGTTCCGCAAAGCTGTTTGAGCTGCTGAAAGAGGCGGGTGTCTACCCTTATACCGGAACTGGCCGCCCGCCGGTGATCTAATCTCCGAGCTTGCGGGTGCGCCGCCGCCGGCGGCGTTCGTGTTCGGCGCTCCGCTTTGAATCCCGGAGGGGATCATCGGAGGAATCGGAGTATTTGATGCCGTCCTCCTCGGCGTTTTCCCGCAGGAGCCGCTCGCGGATCGGATCGGATCCGTCCGGATCGCCGGTGCGGCCCCACTCCAGGTATTCCCGGTCCGGCCAGAAAACGTCGAACATATCCCGTGAACGGGTTTCGCGGTCGGCGTCGATGAATCTCGTCCAGTATTCCTGCTCTTGCTCCGACCGGCCGTCCGAAGCCGTCAGCAACGCCAGAGCGCGATAGCCCCGGTGGTCCCCGTGCTCAATCGCCTTCTGATAGGAAGCGCGCGCTTCCGGCAGGTTGCGTTCCTGCTCGAAGATCCGCCCTTCCAGATAGTGGGCGGGACCGTAGTTCAATTTACAGGCCGGTTCCAGCCGGGCGTGCAGTTGAGGATACCGGCCCGGAAACTCCCGGAATTCCGTCTCCGCCAGCAGCACGGCGGCTTTCAGGTGTCCTGCCGCGGCGGCCTTTTCCAGCATGACCTTCCCCCGGCTCTGGGGAATCCGTCCGCTCCGAATCCGCACGCCGCGCGGAATATCACCCGCCAGCACCTGCCGCGCGTACAGATACTGCGCGGCGGGAATTCCGCCGTCGGCGGCCTTTTCCAGATTGAGGAAGGCCGTTTCGGCGATCCGGTAATGTTCCGCGAGCTGCGGCGTGGGCTGCCGGCGGAAATTGTACAGCAGCCACGGATTCTCATAAGGAGTGGGCTTCGGGTAGCAAGTGATCCAGCCGCCGAGCGCCAGCAGGAAATGGGCGGCGGGGGTACCGAGTTTCGCCCACGTCTTTTCCGCCGCGCCGCGGTCGCCGCGCAGGAACTCCTTCACCCCCGGCAAACCGGGATGGGCCGCGGTAAATTCCAGAAACGCGTAATAGGGATCATCGCCCAAACAAAGCCCCAGTTGCGGTGTGAGTTCCTCCGCCTTCAGCGTACCGGCCCGCGCCTTGCTCCACAGAAAGAAACACCGGCTTTCGAGATCGCCGGAGCGGGCGCCCTGGGCGAAACATTCAAGAGCCGCCTTTTCCGTCTCGGCCTTTTCGCCCGGAGTGCGGGGCTGCTCCAGCGCCGGCAGCGACAGCCCCTTGAACAGGTAGGCCGGTGAGTAGCCGGAGGCGATCGCGGCATTCAGGAAATTCAACGGATCGCCCTTGGATTCGCCGCGTTTTTTGAGCCAGCGGGTCGGCGCCGCCTGTCCGGCGCATTTCGGGGAAGCCTCATACGCGAGCGCGGTGCCGCCGCTGAAAAAGCGTTGGAACGCCTGTGCGTCGTGGTCCCACGACGCACATTTCTCCATGATGCGCACCAGCGCGTCGTCCAGCTCATTGGTCAGGTAGCGCGGCCGCCCCGCCTGTACCCATTTGATCTGCGCAATCAGCGCGGCGGCGGGAGTGTAGCCGAAGCCCAACGACGTTTTCAAAAAATCGATCGCCCGGTCTGGATTCGGCGGCACGCCGTAGCCCCGGTAGTTGCAGACGCCGAGTTCGTAAAAGGCCAGCGCGTGTTTGTCTTTGGCCGCGTCCCGCAGGAGCTGGAGGCCGCGGAAGACATCGCGCTTTTCAAGGCCGCCATAAAGATAGCGCAGCGCGTAGGAGTAAAGCAGATCGGGGTTGTCATGCCGCCGGACGCGCCGCCAGAGTTGATTCGGATCGGATTGGTCCTCCCGGTGGTTCTGCACCACGTTGTAGCTGTCGTAGCGGTAGGGGGCAAATCGCGGCGGGGGCAGGTTCCGCAATTCGGCGGAGCTGTTGAACTGCCGCACGATCGGTGCGGAAAGCTCCAGATACTCCTGCCGGTATTTTTTATCGGAGCCGCCGCTCTGGACCACGATACTGAAATTGCGGATTTCGACCGGCTCATCCGGGTCGATCAGTTCTTCGATCAGGGGATCGACGGAGGTTTCGGTATTGTAGACAACGCGGAACTGTTTCCCCGTTGCGGTATCGAACACAAAACGCAGGAAAACCGGCTGAAAAGCGGGGCGGTAATGAAGGCCGCTGATTTTCGGGAATGCGAAAAACGCGGGATTGCGGTAAGCGGTCGTGAACCGGGCGAAGCTGTTGAGCCTGACCTGAAGCAGTCCGTCCATTCCCTTGTAGTTGGAACCGATTTTCGGCTTCCAGCTGCGAATGATGAAAAATCGCGAATCGGCGGTCCGTTTTTTGCTCAGGGCCGGAAAACTGCGGGCGTAGAATTCCAGCGCCACGAACCGCTTGTTCCTTTTGCCGCTGCCCAGGAAGCGGATTTGCAGACTGCCTTTGACGGCGGCGGTATCGCGATTTCTGCATTTGGGGCAGCTGCATTTGAAATCATGCCGCTGTCCGTCCGAAGTGTCGGCATAAGGAAGGCATTTGTGGAGCGGCCCGGAGGAAAACTCATAGACGGCGCCCAGCGGGGTGTCGTACACCTTCTTCACGGAGCCGTCGGGCTCCCACTGCTTCCGGAACACCTCGGGATTCTCTCCCGCCGCGGACAACGCGGCGAGACACAGAAACAGCGACGGGATCCATCCGGCGACACGGTACGTCATGCAGCACCTCCCTGTTAGCGAAACTATAGCAGGGAAACTGCGGATTTACAAGGGAAAATAAAAATTTTTTCAATGGCGGCGGGAGCCGGTCAGCCGCCGGCTCCCCTTCGACAGATCCGGTAGAACACCGGCACCAGAAACACGCCGAAAAGCACCGCGCAGGTCATGCCGCCCACCACCGCCGCGCCGATCGAACGCTGACTCGCCGCCCCAGGTCCGGATGCATACAGCAGCGGCAGCGTCCCAAGCACGAAAGCGGCCCCGGTCATCACGATCGCGCGGAACCGCAGCTTGGCGGCTTCCACCGCCGCCGCGGAAGCATCGGCTCCTTCCCGGCTGCGCTGCAACGCGAAATCCACGATCAGGATCGAACTTTTACAGGACATCGCAAACAGCAGCACCACGCCGATCTGCGTATAGATGTTGTCGGCGATCCCGGTCAGCGTCAGCAGCGCGACCGCGCCGAGCAGCGACGGAAACACCGCAAGGATCACCGAAAACGGCAGCACCCAGCTCTCATACAGCGCCGCCAAAAAGAGATAGATGAACAGCAGCGCCAGCGCGAAAACCGGCAGCGCCTGATTGCCCGCGAGCTTCTGCTGGTAGGACATGTCGGTCCAGGCGTGGTCGATGCCGGGCGGCAGCGTCCGCGCGGCGATCGCTTCGAGTTCGGTCATCGCCTCGCCGGAACTGGTCCCCGGCGCGGGACTGCCCTGCAGTTCCGCCGACAGAAAGAGGTTGTAGCGGCTCAGAAATTCCGGCGCGGTATGGAGCGAGAGCCTGACCAGCGAATCCAGCGGCACCATCGTATTGCCGGAACCGGGCACGTGGAGGCGGCGGATCTTCTCCATGGTATCGCGCGCCCCCGGTTCGGCCTGAAGCTCCACCTTGTACACCTGTCCGAAGCGGTTGAAGTCATTGATGTAGTTGACGCCGAGCGTGCCTTCCAGCGTCGAGTAGATCGACTGCAGATCCACGCCGAGCCGCAGGGCCTTTTCCCGGTCGATCTCCAGTTTCAGGTAGGGGCAGTTCAGGTTGAAGGTGGTGAAGACATTGGTGAATTTCGGATTTGCCATCACCTCTTCCAGCATCGCATCAAGCGCCGCGCCGAGCGCGTCGGGATCGGAGCCGGCGGTGTTTTCCAGCACGAAATTGAAACCGCCCGCCGTGCCGATTCCGGGAATCGGCGGCGGCTCGAACACCATCGTGAACGCCTCCGGCACCAGAAACGAAGCCCGCTCCGCCTCCCTGACCAGCTTCGCGGCGGAAAGGCCGCGCTTCAGCCTCCGGTCCCACGGTTCGAGCACCACCACCAGGAACGCGTTGTTCGCGGCGGGGGTGCGGTTCAGGATATTGAAGCCGGGAGCGGCCAATACGTCGCGCACGCCGGGCAGCTTTTTGAAGATCGCCGAAAGCTCCGCGACCTTCTCCTCAGTCCGCTCCAGCGAGGAACCGGGCGGCAGCCGGATTCCGGCGAAGAACACCCCCTGATCCTCCTCCGGGATGAAGCCGCCGGGAATCCGGTGGAACGTCCATACCGCCGCCGCCGTCAGCACGAGGTAGACCGCCAGCACCGGCAAAACCCGCCGCACCGCGGCGGCAACGCCGCCGCCGTAGCGCTTCGAGATCGCGCCGAAGCCCGCATTGAACCAGCGGAACAGGAAGAACCGGCTTTCAACCGTATCCGGCTTCAGCAGCAGCGCCGCCAGCGCCGGACTCAGCGTCAGCGCGTTCACCGCCGACAGCAGCACCGCGGTCGAGATGGTCACGCCGAACTGCCGGTAAAGCTCGCCGGTGATGCCGGAGAGAAAGCAGATCGGCACGAACATCGCCAGCAGCACCAGCGTGGTCGCGATGATCGCGCCGGTGATCTGCCGCATCGACTTGGAGGCGGCTTCGCGGGGGGCGAGCTTTTCTTCGACCATCAGCCGGTGCACGTTTTCGATCACGATGATCGCGTCGTCCACCACAATCCCGATCGCCAGCACAAGGCCGAAAAGAGTCACCATATTGATCGAATATCCGAGCAGCCGCAGCCCGGCGAAAGTGCCGAGGATGCTGACCGGGATCGCCAGCGTCGGCACCAGCGCCATGCGCCAGTTCTGCAGGAAAAGCAGCGTGACCAGCGCGACCAGCACGACGGCGGTCGCCAGCGTGACCGCCACATCGCGGACCGAAGCGCGGATGAACTCGGTCGAATCATACTGAAAGCCGCACGCGAGGTCGGGCGGAAACGACTGCGACAGCTCGGCGATCGCGGCGCGGCACGCATCCGAAATCGCGATACCGTTCGCGTCGCTCTGCTGGTAGACCAGCAGCATCACGGCGGGCTGGTTGTTCAGCGAGGCGGCAGTGGAGTAGCTTTCGCCGCCGAGCTCGATCCGGGCGACGTCGCCGAGCCTGACCTGCGGACCGCCGGGTGTGCTGCGCACCACGATGTCGCGGAACTGCGCCGGATCTGTCAGGCGTCCCCGGGTGCGCACCGTGTATTTCAACGGTTCGCCGGGCAGGTTCGGAGCCGCACCGACGGCGCCGGAGGAGACCAGCAGGTTCTGATTCTGCACCGCCCGCACCACTTCGCTGACCGGCAGGTTCATCGCGGCGAGCTTGTCGGTGTCCAGCCAGAAGCGCATCGCGTAGTCGCTGCCGCCGAAAATCTGGATGTTCGCGACTCCCGGAATCCGGCTCAGCCGGTTTTTCAGCTGGATCGTCGCGTAGTTGCTCAGGAACAGCGTATCGTAGCTGCGGTTCGGCGAGTAGAGGGTCATCGCCATTAAGATATTGCCGGACTGTTCCTGCACGATCACGCCCTCGCGCTGCACGGTTTCGGGCAGCTGCGGCAGCGCCCAGTTCACCCGGTCCTGCGTATCCTGCGTGTTGGCGCGGCCGTCGGAGCCGATCCGGAAGGTCGCGGTGATGCTGACCGAACCGGAGTTGGAACCGGTCGAGGAGAGGTAGATCAGGTCGCGCACGCCGTTGACCTGCGTTTCGATCGGCTCGATCACGCTGTCGAGCAGCTCCTGCGCGCTCGCTCCGGGGTAGGTGGTGGTGATGCTGACCTGCGGCGGCGTCACATTCGGATACTGTGCGACCGGCAGCGCGAAGATCGCCAGTGCTCCCACCAGCGAAATCACGATCGCGATCACGATCGCGAGGTAAGGATGGTCGATGAAAGTATCCGAATTCATCGCGTGGCCTCCCCGAGTACACGGACCGGAACGCCGGGCCGCAGCAGCGGATTCCCGGCGGCGACGGCCCGGTCGCCCGGTTTCAGGCCGGACTTTGCGATAAAGAGGTTGCCGAGCCGTGCGCCGAGTTCCACCGGGCGGACCGCGAGCCGGTTGTCCGGACCGACCACGTAGACGAAGGTCTGCGTCTGGTTATAGTGCAACGCGGCCGGATCGACCAGCGCGACCGGTTCCGTTGCGGGTTCCTCCAGCCGCACCCGCACGAATTCGCCGGGCACCAGCAGCCGGGCGGCGTTGGGGAACCGGGCCTGCAGCCGGATCGACGCGGTTTCGGGATCCATCCGGTTCTCCCAGAAGGAGATTTTGCCGGCCTCCGGATAGAGAGTGCCGTCCCTTTGCAGCACCCGCACGATAAGCTCCGGCGCTTTGCCCTGCTGCAGTTCGGCGGTCAGCTTCGGCAGCGCGAAAGCGTCACTGACTGAAAATTCCACCCGGACCGGGTCGATCTGGGCCAGTGTCGCCAGCGTGCCGGAGGGGGCCTGAAGGTAATTGCCGACATCTTTGGAGGTCAGGCCGATCCAGCCGTCGAACGGGGCGGTGATCCGGGTGTAGGAGTAATTCAGCTTCGCCTGTCTGAGTTCCGCCTCGGCGGCCAGTACGGCGGCTTCGGCTTCGAGTTTGGCGGCTTTCGCGGAGTCGAAGCGGTCCGGCGACGCGATCTTTTCCCCGTAGAGCTGCTGAATACGGCCGAATTCCGATGCGGCGTTGTCGCGGCGCGCCTTCATCATATCGAGTTGCGCCTGCGCATTTTCCTGCGCAATCCGGTATTGGGCGGGTTCGATCAGGTAAAGCAGCTCGCCCTTTTTCACGAAGCTCCCCTCCCTGAACGGCCGTTCCTGCAGAAAACCGCTGATCCGGGCCACCAGGTCGACGGTGCGGAAAGGCTTCACCTGCGCCACCGCCTCATAGGAAGGACGGTAGTTCCCCGAAGTGACCGGCAGCACCCTGACCGGCATCGGCGTTTCGCTCTTCGGCGTTTCCGCCGGACGGTCGCAGCCGGCGGCCAGCAGCAAAACCGCAGCCGTAAAAATTTCAATTCTCATAATCGTTTCTCCTCTTATCTATAAAAATAGCTTTAAAATGATTTTTATCAACTTTGATTGGATAAATATAATATTCAAAAGTTGATAAAATTCCAAAATCGAGTATCGTAAAAGAGAGGAGAAATGATTATGAAAACTTGCTGTCTGCTTTATGCCGCGGCGGGAGCCGTGCTGCTGGGGGGCTGTCTGCCGAAGCCGGTTTCCACACTGGTGGACCAGACCAGCTTCACGCTGCGGGAGAAGGAACCGGCCGATGAAATGTTCCGCAGCATCGATGAACTGAGCCGGGAGGAGGCGGTCCGGATCGCCCTGAAGAACAATCCGAACTATCTGGAGGCGGGGCAGTCGATCACCGCCGCCCGGATGCGGCTCTACCAGGCGCTCGGCGGCTATTCGCCGGTGATTTCGGCGGCCACCGCGGTCGGCGACCAGCTCTACGACAGCTCCGGCGCGCCGGAACTGGAGTCGGGCAATGCGTTCTACTCCTATACGATGGTGCAGGCGAGCTTCCTGATCTTCGACGGACTGGCGCGGGAGTTCCAGGTGGAGGCGGCGCGCCACAGTCTCGCCGGCGAGGAAGCATTGCAGGAAAACGCCCGGCGGCTGTTGACGCAGGCGGTTTCCAATGCGTTCGACGACATTCTGCTCGCCGCCGCGCAGCGGAAGATCGCCGATTCCGACTTTGAATTTCAGAGTAAAATGCTCGAAGACAGTCGTTTGCGCGAAAAAGCCGGAACCGCGAACCGCAGCGGTGTCCTGAACTTCGCCGGAAAGCGCAACCGTGCCGCCGCCCGCCGGGTCACCGCCTCCTACCAGTACGAGGTCGGCCGTTACGTGCTGGCGGTGCTGCTCGGCTACCCGGACGGCACGCTGCCGGAGGGACTGAAGTTCACGCAGGAAAAGCCGGACGAAGCCGCGCCGCTGCCGGTCGATGCGGCACTGGACGCCGCCCTCGCGAACCGTCCCGATCTGAAGAACTTCCGCGAACAGCTCCGCGTCAGCGAATACCAGCTCTACAGCCGCTACAGTGCCTTTTCGCCGCGGATTTCGGCGTTCGCGAACTACAGCTACAGTTCCAATTCGACCCGCAACAGCGGCAACAATCCGAACGGATTCGCGAATTTCTATGTGGAGGGCAACTCCTTCAACTACGGCGCAATGGCGGAGTTGACGATTTTCAACGGTCTGATCCGCTACAACCGGCTGCGCGAGAGCCGGGCACAGCTGGCGATCATGCAGTACAAAGGCGCGGAGGCGTGGTTACGCATCGTCGCCGACGTACGCAACGCCCACGCGAACGTACAGCACAACCGCGAACTCGCCGCACTGAACCGCGAAAACCGCGACATCATGCGCGAACAGCGCGATCTGGTCGCCAAATCTTATCTGGCGGGGGAAGACGAGATCACCCGGCTCAATGAAGCGCAGAATAATTTCGTGGCCGCCGAGGAGGAGTATGTACAGTCACTGGTGAACCTCTCCAAAGCCCGCGCCCAGCTGGCCGCCGCCGTCGGCGAAGTTCATTCAATACACTGAATGATCCGTTTCCGCCGCCCGGAAGTCACCGGGATTTGAAAAACCGTTCGGCGGTCGGATTGCCGGTTTTGCAGGCGGCAACCAGATCGTCGAGACGGGCGGTGGCGAGCCCGACGCAGGTGTCGGCGGCTCCGTAATAGATTTTGACGGTGCCGTCCGGCTCTGGGATCGCGTTGCAGGTGAAGGTCACGTTGGCAACCCGTCCGAGCATTTCATAAGGCGACTCCGGCCACAACACCGGCAGGCCGCCCCGGGCGATGATCCGGGCAGGATTTTCGAGGTCGAGGAGCATGACGCCGAGCCGGTAGATATAGCCGTTGCAGGTGCGGTCGACGCCGTGATAGACGGCGAGCCAGCCTTCGGGGGTGCGGATCGGGACGGCTCCGCCGCCGATCTTGTGGGAGTCCCAGCAGCCGGGGCGGGGAACCATCAGAATCTGCGAATCGCTCCAGGTGGAGAGGTCGTCGGAATAGCTGATACACATATCCGAAGGTTCGCATTCGTCGTCGCCCATCGGACGGTCGAAGCGGACGTAACGGCCCCGGATCTTTTCCGGGAACAGTACGGAATTGCGGTTGTTCCGGCCGGTTTCGGCCTGTTCGATGCGGTCGAAGCGGATGAAGTCACGCGTCCTGACCATGCCGGTGCGCACGCCGAAGCCGGGGCGCTGGCTCGCGTAGAGGATCAGGTATTCGCCGTCGATTTCAGTGATGCGCGGGTCGTAGATGCACTCTTCGGGAATACCGTCGGAAAACCCGGGCCACTGTACGGGAGCCGGATCAGGCGTGAAATGAATCCCGTCTTTGCTCCGCGCCAGCCAGAACACGATCGGCGTGGCGGCGGTCGCGGCGTCGGCCATCAGCAGATATTCGCCGTTGAACTTCACCGCGCCGGGGTTGAATACATACATGATATCATCGGGAAACGCAGCCGCCGTCAGCACGGGGTTGCCGGAAAATTTTTGAAACAGCATGACCGGAATCCTCAATCTTTCCAGAAGTAGCCCGCTTTGTCGGCGGCGTTTTTGTTGAGCGGAATTTCCAGCCGGCGCATCGCAACGACGTGGCCGTCGGCGAACAGGATGTTCGCCCCCTGGTTGCCGAGGTGCCGCCAGGCGCCGCCGGCGGAAACCATATTGCCGTATTTGGGATCGGCGTTATCCTCCCGGGCGTCGGCGCGCGGGTACGGCCAGCTGCCGCGCTGGTCGGTGTCGAAAACCGTCGCCCGGCGGCTGGGCGACTTGATCTTGCTGGTCTTGGTCGGCCAGCCCCAGATCGTCGCGAAACGCGAATTGATCGCATAGTGGCAGGTCTTGGCGGAGAGATCGTACGGCGACTCCGAACTCGGACAGCCGAAGATGCCGATCGGCTTGCGGATGTTGCTGGTCAGCTTTTCCAGATGGCACTGATCGGCAAGGGCAACATTGGGCTGGTAGTAGGGCATCAGCATATCCTGCCATTTACCCTTGTCCTTGCCGCCGTCAAGATTTCCGTAGGCCTGCGGAGAAATGCTGTTGTACTGGTCGAGGTACAATTGCATATAAGTACCGATCTGCTTGAGATTGTTGGTGCATTTGATGTCGCGCGCCTTATCGCGCGCTTTGTTCAGCGCCGGAAGCAGTATCGCCGCGAGAATCGCTATAATCGCTATCACGATGAGCAGCTCAATCAAGGTAAAAAAGCGTTTCATGGTTCTCTCCTTTATCTGTGATTACGGAAGCAATTCAAGTTCAAACCGAGTCATCGAGTGAGGCGGAAACGTCCAGTCGAAACCGTCGGGGCGGACCGGGACGGCGCGCCGGGCCGGAGTGAAATAATCAATGCTCTCCGGCTTCTCCTGATACAGCTCGAAGCCCGTGCCGGATTTCAGCCGTCCGCCGGTCACGGCAACCGGCACGGTCATCGGCCTCTCCGGGTCTTTGTTGAATACGATCAGATGCAGCGTGCGCCCGTCGGCGGATTTTCCGGCCAGCGCGGCCAATGCGGGATAGGCCGGTTCGGTCGGGGAGTGGAACTCCTCCGCGACAAGATTGCGAATCTCAAGTTTGCCGGAGAGACCGGAGGGACGCTCCACCCGCAGCAGCAGTTCCGTGGAGGGACAGGCCGGCAGCGCGGGCAGTTCGAACCAATACTCATGGAATTTCCCGTCCGCGGCGATCGGGTCGGAGGCGCTCGCCGAATTGGTCACATTCCAGCCGCGGGTGTCGGCGAGACCGAGCGCGACCGTGCCGCGCCCCTTGCCTTCGGGGGTGAACCGGGCTTCAAACCGGAGCTTCGTCTTGTAACCGGTGCCGAACGGCGACTCCTGCGGGCGCGGCAGTACCGCGAACGGCAGGTAGCTTTCCCGGTTCACCTCATCCAGCTGGAAAGTCAGCGCGTTCTTTCCCGCCGCCGCCGGCTTGATCCGGTACTTCGGGAGGTATTTGCCGAAGTCGAAGCGGAAGGTATCACGAGATGCAAATCGGCGCTCCGGCTGCGGCCGGTCGCCCCGGGACTCCCAGAGTCCGCCCAGCGGAGCGGCGGCGAGGCGCGGGTTGTCCGCGACGACCGCCTCCACCAGTTGCCTGCCGCCGAACTTGCCCCACTCCTCGAAGAACGGCAAAGTCGCATAACGGCGGGTCACCTCCCCGGATTCGTCGGGAGTCCTGAACAGCCCCCACGCGCCGTTCAGCAGATGCCAGTAGTTGGCGAAAAGCATATTCTCCTGCTGCCACAGGCGGATCTCGTCGGCGCACATCAGCCCCGCCATAAAGCTGAACCGGTGGGGGAAAGGTTTGCTTTTACTGGAACCCACATTGTATTCAGTGACGGCGGTCGGCAGGTCGCGCCCGGCCAGTTCCCGGATATTCCTGCGGTAACAGCCGATCCGGGCGGCAAGCTGGTCGGGATAGGCCAGCACGGCGCGCAGCGCCTCCTCCGGCCCGGAATTCAGGATGGCCGGCCCGTAGAAGTGGAGCACCACGTAGTCGGCAACCGCACCGGCTCCGGCCAGCACCTTCCGGTTCCACTCGCAATCCCAGTTGATGCCGCTGCCGGGAGCCATCACGATGCCGAGTTTTACGGAGGGATCGGCCCGGCGGATCGCGGCGGCGGATTTCACCGCGTAGTCGGCGTACTCCTCCGGCGTGAATTTCCGGCGCGGAACACCGTTGTGGTTGCCGTGACCGGACTCGTTGCCGAGTTCAAAGTATCTGACGCCGTAAGGCTCCGGGTGTCCCCAGAGCGCGCGCTTCTGCGCCCAGGGGTGTTCCGGGGTGGCGGGGGCGTTCAGGTATTCGACGAACTCCGCGAAATGGGCGGGCAGTTCCGCGGCGGGCAGCGCGTAGTCGGTCAGCGTGATCACCGGCTCCTGATTCAGCCGGCGGCACAGTTCGAGGAACTGATCGACGCCGAATTTCCACTGCGGCCGCTCCGAAAGCGGCCCGACCGCATCCTTCCAGTTGAAATTATGCACGAGACATCCGCCTGGATAGCGCAACATGCCGGAATTCAGCGATTCGGCCAGTCCGAACGAACCGTCGGCCGGCTGCTGTGCAGTCGGATTCCAGAGCCCCTGACCGTACTTGACGCCCTGAAGCGGCCACTTGGCGGCGCCGACCGGGGGGCCGAAGATGCCGCGGGTGTCCGCCGCCTCCAGATTCTGGCCGAGAATCAGCGGATTGAAGCGGCCGGTTTCACGGGAGAGATCGATTTGCAGGGTCGCCGCTGCAAGCCGCGTGAACAGCAGCACGGCTCCGAGAATAAGACTGATACGCACAAGCATAAATATTTTCCTTACTTTGAAGATGTTGCAACCACCCGCCCGGCGGCTGATCTTGGATTCATTCATTCCGTTTGGCGACGCTGGAGCGGGCGACCAGTGAGCAGTTGAGCACCTCGTGCTCGGGGACGGCAAGGCCGCGGATCAGGTTGATCAGCATCCGGACCGCCGTCTCGCCGAGTTCGCGGGTCGGCTGCCGGATCGCGCTGACCGGCACCGGCATATACAGCAACTCGTTGTTCTCCTCGAACGACAGCAGCGACAGCTCCTCCGGCACCCGGATCCCGACCGCCGCCGCCCCCGCGATCAGCTTCTGCGTCATCAGGCTGTTCGTGGAGAAGAGCGCGGTCGGCCGCTCCTGCATATTCGCAAGCGCGGAGATCACGCCGGAAACCGAATCATTCAGCGAACGGTATTCGCGGATCATCACCTGCTCCGGCGCTCCCCCCAGTTCGCGGACCGTTTCGAGGAAGCCGGCCGCGCGCTGCGCCTGACAGATGTCGCTGCGGCTCATGGTCACGATGCCGAAACGCCGATGGCCCCGGCTCCACAGATAGTTGGCCGCGTCGCGTCCTGCCGAAACGTTGTCGGCGCAGACGCTGTAACGCAATCCGGTTTCGGCCAGATTGCCGATGCAGACCACCGGGATCGGCAGTTTCGCGAGCTGTTCCGAAACCGTATAGAGCATATCGAATTCCGGGATCAGCAGCCCCTTCAGCCGGTGCTCCCGGACCAGGCTTTCGATGTAATCGATGCTCAACCGCTTCGAACTCAACGCGATAAACTGTGCAGAAAAATCTTCGGCGGTCAGCGTCTCCATAATCGCGGTGGCCAGCGTCGCGTTGTAGCTGGAATTCAGGAAATCGCGGTAGGCGAACATCACGATTCCGACACTCTCCGGCGCCGCGCTTTCAAAACCGGTCAGCACCGGCCCGGCGGACCGCAGCTCCTCGATGGCCCGCCGGACGGTTTCGACCGTCGTGGAGCGGTGGCAGTGTTTTCCGCTCAGGATGCGCGAGACCGTCGCGGTGCTGACGCGGGCCCGGTCGGCCACTTCCTTGATGGTGGTATGTTCCAGAATCACAATTCTTCTCTCCGTGTCTTATGGAATCAGGTTCACACTTTTATTATGACCGAAAATTACAGGGATGTCAACATTTTTTCCGGAAAAACGGAACAGTTTTTTTACAAAAGTTTACAAAAGCAAAAATATATTACACCTTAATCTGTTTTTAATCAATGGATAACGCCAGAATATGATAAATCAGGAACGCCATGTAATTTTTAAAATAAAACTTGCAGTGCAGCGGGTTCCGCAACCGCCCCTTGCATTTCCCCGATACTCCGGCTATATTCTCACGGTAACTCTCATTCAAGCAGGAGACAAAGAACATGCTCAAAGGTATTTCCCCGCTGATCAGCCCCGAACTGCTCAAAACGCTGGCCGAAATGGGCCACGGCGACGAGATCATCCTGTCGGACGCCCACTTTCCCGCCCATTCGATGGGGATTCCGGTGCTCCGCGCCGATGGAATCCGGGTGGCTCCGCTGCTCGACGCGATCCTGCCGCTCTTCGAACTGGACGCTTATGTGGACGCCCCGGTGGTGATGATGGCCGCCGTCCCCGGCGACACCCTTGACCAATCGCTGCTCGACGGTTACCGGGCCGCAATCGAAAAGCACGCGCCCGACGCTCCGGCAACCGCCCATATCGACCGCTTCGACTTCTACGAACGCGCCCGGAAGGCATTCGCGGTCGTGGTCACCGGCGAAACCGGCAAATACGGCAACATCCTGCTGAAAAAGGGCGTAACGCCGGTCAAATGACCCCGGTTCCCGCCACTTCTTACCGGAAATTGAAAAAAATATCCGTAAAAAACAGCAAAGGAAGTTGCAAATGCTCCCGATCCGGTTATATTCCGTGGCAGCACACGGCGATAAACGGCGTCTGCGGTAACAATTCTGGAGAAGGATATGTCGGAAGAAATGAAAAAGGTTGAACAGGGAAGCATCACTCCCGAAGAACGGACTCTGGGACTGGTCTGCGTCCTGCTGCAATTCCTGACGGTGGTCGGGCCGCTGATCGTGTGGCTGATCAAGAAAGATGAATCCGCCTACCTCAATGCGCTCGGCAAGGAGACGATCAACTTCCAGCTCACGCTGCTGATCCTCTATGTGATCTGCGGAGTGCTCACGATCATCGTGGTCGGCGCGCTGCTGGCGCCGCTGGTCGGCCTCTTCGGGTTGGTGATGATCATCGTGGCGGCGGTCAAGGCGAACGAAGGGATCATCTACCGGTATCCTTTCTGTTTCCGCTTCCTCAAGTGACCGGATCTGCCGTTCCGGCTCCGGGGCCCGATGGTTCCGGGGCCTTTTTTCTTTCCGCGTTCCGCGGCGGCAATACCCGGATTTCCATTGAGGCGGCCCGATAGCCGTCGCCGCCCCAGAAGAGCAGCCGGTGCGTTCCCGGCGCGAGCATAAGATCGCTCCCGGCGGCAATCTTCCCCTGATAGCGGTTGTCGAGGTAGAAATGAACTTCGGCGGGAGTGCAGTCGAGCCGGAACCGGACTCCGCCGCCCGCTTCGGCCCGGTAGGTTCCGGGGACGGGAGTGACGACGGCGGTCGGCTTCGGAGCTTTCGCATTGGCTTCCCTGCGGCAGTCGCGGCAGCTTTGCAGCGGAATGCCGCGCACGACGGCGCCGGGAAAGGTTTCGCCGCAGAACATGCCGGGACGCAGGCCGCTGCGGCGGCAGAGCGCGGTGATTTCGCGGTGCGCCTCAGGCCACTCCGGAGGCGGAGCGTTGCGGTAAAGCGTCCGCATCATGGCTCCGGCGGCGGGGGCTGCCAGCGGACCGCCGACCAGATCGGGCGACGGCGTGCCGTCCTTGTTGCCGAACCAGACGCCGACCGTCCACTCCGGGGTGAACGCGATACACCACGCATCGCGGTTGCCGTTGGAAGTGCCGGTTTTCCACGCGACCGGCAGGCCGCCTGCCCCCGGCAGCGCCCGGCTGCGCAGCATCGACGCGAGCATTTCGCAGCTCCCGGCGCTCCACACCGCGGTTCCGGCGGGAGCGGCGGTATCCTCCAGCAGCAGAAACGGGCGATGGATACCGCCGGAGGCGATCGCGCGATAGGCGTTGGCGAGGTCGAGCAGCGTCACATCGAGGCTGCCGAGCGCCAGAGAAAGACCGAGCTTGTCCGGCGCGGGAGCGCCGGGACGCCACAGCCCGAACCGGGAAAGCGTCCGTTTCACCCGCTCCGTGCCGAGCGACCGCAGCAGCCGGACCGCCGGGGTGTTCAATGACTCCGCCAGCGCCGTCTCCGCCGAAACCCGGCCGCGGAAGGTGCCGTCGAAATTGCCGGGCCGGTAGCCGCCGTAAAGCAGCGGCGAATCGTCGAGCACGGTGTCGCCGGCCAGCATCCCGCCTTCGACCGCCTCTCCGAACAGGAACGGCTTCAGCGCCGAACCGGGCGAGCGATACGCGACGGCGGCATTCACCTGCCCGGCGGGAAGCGCCCCGAAGTCCAGGGTGCCGACCAGCGCCCTCACCTTGCCGGTGCGGTTCTCCAGCACGGCCAGCGCCCCGTCATGAACCGAGGGATGAAGCGCAACGCTCCGCTTCAGCAATGCCAGCGCGGCATCCTGAAGTTCAGGGTCGAGAGTGACCGTCACCTGTTCCGGCAGCGGGGCTTCCGCGCTCCGCTCGGCCAGCTCGAAAAACTGCGGATCGGCGGCGCGCCGCCACAGCGGCAGTGAAAAATCCCGGTAACGCAGCGGTTCTTCGGCATAAATCCGTCCGGCCTCCCCGGCGGTCAGCAGCTTGCGGCGGACCAGCATTTCCAGAACGGTTTTCTGCCGCCGGCGCGCCGCTTCGGGGTGCCGGTCGGGACGGAAGCGGTTGGGGCGCTGCGGGATTCCGGCGAGCAGCGTGCATTCGGCGAAGTTCAGCTCCGACGCGGACCGCCCGAAGTAGTAGCGCGCCGCCGCTTCGACACCGTAGAGCTTGCCGCCGTAGGGAAGATAATTGAAGTACGCTTCGAGGATTTCGCGTTTGGAGTGCTTTTTCTCCCAGCCGCGCGCCAGCTCCATCTGGCGCAGCTTGTTGAACCACGAGCGGGGCCGCCGGTCGGCCAGGTTCATCAGCTGCATCGTGACCGTGGAGGAGCCGGAAACGATCCGGCCGTGTTTTAAAAGCTGCCAAAACGCCCGCGCCGACGCCGCCAGATCGACGCCGTCGTGCCGGTGGAAGTTGCGGTCCTCGACCGCGAGCGTGATTTCGACCAGATGCGCGGGAAGCGCATCGAGCCGGACCGGGAAACGCCACTCGTAGTCGAAGCCGGGCCGGGAATGCAGCAATCTCCCCGCCCGGTCGAAGAACCGGCGTGCCGGAATCCGGCGCGCCAGCTCCTCCTCCGGCAGCGGCACGCAGTACGGCAGCACCCATTGGCGGAACGCGGCAGCCGCCGCGAAAACCGCCGCCAGGATGGCCGCGCCGGCCGCCAGACGCCTCCGGTTCAGGATGACCCGCCGCATTATGCCGTCATTTCACCTCAAAAAGACCGTCCGTGACGGAGACCGCCTTGAGTTCGGGGCGGTACATCGATTCGATCTGCACCGCCGGAATCGCGAAACGGCCGCGCTGCACCGCGCGCACCCGGTAGGTGACGACGGCTTTGCCGGCATGGATGTCGCCGAACAGCAAAAAGCGGTCATCGCGCCGTTCCAGCATCCGGGCATCCACGCCGGAGTCGACACGCTTGTCGAATACCGCATTGCGGGTTGCCAGACGCTCGTCCTCGATTTCGAGGCCGCCCGGCAGCAGGTCGCTGATCACGATGTTTTCGCATCCGGCGGCGGCGGTCACGGTGATCCGCGCCTCCAGCAAATCGCCGGAGTTGCAGCATCTGACCGGCTTGGCGTCGGCGTCGAAGTATTCGCGGCGGATCGTGAAGCCCCCGGCAACTTCCCTGCCCTCTTTCGGCAGCCCCCGGCTGCTTACGTAGACATAGAGCGGGGCTTCGCCGCTGTTTACGACCGTGAACTTCGCCGGTACGGCGAAGTCGGCCCGGAGTGCGGAGCCGCCGTCAAGCGTCCGGTCGGGTTGGCCGGAGACCTGAAGCGTTCCCTTGCAGGCTCCCTTCGCATGGCGGGCGGCCCAGCGCGACAATCCGAGCGCGGCCCACGCGTTGTTCTGGGTGGATCCCCATTCGCCTTCGGGACGGATCTTCTGCTGCAGCAGCGCGGCGAGCCGGGTCACGGCCGGATTTTCCGGCGCGAGATCGCCGAGAATCCACAGCGCGAGGCCGAGGCGGCGTTCTTCGGAGTCGAGCGCCCCGCCGGAACGGCGGCTGTAGAGGTGGAAAGGATGATTCAGCAGCGGCCCGATCACCCTGGCGCCGTCCGCGGCGAAGTTGGCGCGGATCAGCGCGGCTCCGGCGAGGAAACGGCTGAACAGCTCGGGATTTTCCGAAATCACCGCGCGGGCGGGAGCCTCCGCCGAGGCCGGATCGGCCAGCGCCAGCAAATAGCAGGCGTAACCGCGCTCCTCGGCGGAGTTGCCGCGGTCGTTCACATACCGGCGCAGCAGCGTGACGATCTGCCGTTTCTCCTCCTCCGGCAGCGGATAACCGGCCAGCTCGGCTTCGAGCAGGAAATGCCACGCAAAGAAACTCCCGGCCATCCACGAGGCGCGTTCGCCGGGCCACATCGAATAGCAGCCGTCATATCTGCGCATCGCCTGAATCCGCGCCAGCGCGGAGCGGAGCTTGAGATCGGCATCCGCGCCGAAACCGGCAGGCAGGATTCCGGCCTCCTCCAGCGGCTTCACCGCGAGGAACGGGAAAGCGCCGGCGACGGTCTGCTCCAGACAGCCGTAGGGATACTCGTTCAGCCAGCGCAGCGCACCGGCGACCGAAAGCGCCGGGGAGCCGATCTCGACCGCCGCCTTGCCGAACGTCAGGTCGAAGTCGGGGTGCGCGGTGTCGAACGTGACGCTTCTGCCCGGTTCGACGGTGTGGATCACGGTCCGGTTTTCGGCCTGCCGGGGCGGGCGCACCGTGAAGCTCTCGCTGCCCCGGACGACCGTGCCGCCGAGTTTCAGTTCGGCCCGGACCGTCACCGCGCCGGGCAGCTTCGACGCCCGGACCGGGATGGTCACGACCCGGCGCTCCCCTTTGGCCAGCTCCAGCTTGCCGGAAGCGGCGGCGACCGGTTCGAGCGCCCCTTCGACGGTGATGCTCCAGTCGGCGGCGCTCTGTGCAAGCTCGTGGTTGAAACAGGTCAGCGCAAGCTGGAATTCATCCTGCGGCGCAACCGCGCGGGGAACGGCGATCTGCACGGTCGCCGGTTCGCGCAATATCAGTTCGCGTTCGGCGGAGCCGGTCTGCTCCTTATCCGAAGCGATCGCCATCAGCAACAGCGCCCCGGTGTGGTCTGGCAGCTGCAACTGATATTCGCCGCTGCCGGAAGCCGGCACGGAAACGGTCCGCATCGCGACGACCGCCGGAGCCTTCAGCGCGGCGGCGAACGGCGACAGGAAACCGGCGAGCTTGTCGCCGCCGCCGATCCTGCCGTCCACCACCTGCAATGCCGGATAGAGCTGCCTGTAGGTGTCGCCGAAGCGGAACGGGCAGTTGACTTCGCCGAAGAAGAACTTCCACGGGTCGGGCGTCTTCCAGTCGGTCAGCGCCAGAATGCCCCGGTCCACCGCCCAGAGCTGCAGTTCCGCCGGAACCGGCTGCCCCGCGAAGTCGCTGACCTCCGCCCGGACCGTGACAGCCTCGCCGGGACGGCTGACGGCGGGGGCATGAAGCTTCACATCGAGCCGCCGGGAGTTCTGGTCCACCGGAATCCGCACGAGGCCGGAAAGCCGCTTCGGAATTTTCGGGTCGTCCGACGGATCGGTCACCACGGTGACTCCGGCGAAATAAGTCCCCTGCGCCAGATCCGCCGGTACCGGAATCTCGATCGCATTCCGGCCCGCCTTCACCCGGTGGGAAGTGATGGAACGGATGCGGTCGGCTCCGGCCGTGACCACCGCCTCCCCCGCCGCCGGGGCGTTGAAGGCGAACTGCACGGTTTCGCCCGGCTGGCAGGATTCGGCGTCGAGTTCAAAGGCCAGCACCGACGGATTGCGCGACCGTTCGCCGCTCTCGCCCGCATAGTGCCAGAATTCGGTTTCGGCCAGCAGGTCCCCCGCCTTGTCCGCGACGCGGAGCGTGAAGTCGCCCTCCTGCGGCATTTCGATTTCGCAGCGGTAGATGCCGCGCCCTTCGGGAACAAGCGCCAGCTTCCGCGCCGGAAACTCCTGCTGAAACTGCTGCCACTGATAGTTCCAGCGGCCGTCCTCTTCGACCAGCCGGTAGTCCCAGTCCCTGCGGATCAGGATGCCGGAGAGGGCGGGTTCCTTCAATTCATACGGCTTGCCGTCCGGCGTCACCGCCGCGATGCGGAACACGCGGCGTTTTCCCTGCGCCCCGCCGTCCTGCAAACCGAGATAGTGGTCGCGATAGTGGCAGAGCGCCCGGACGGTACCGGAGACGCTCCGCCCCGCCGGCGGTCTGGCGGTCGCGACCGCGACGATTTCGACCGGCAGGACGGGCTTGTACGCCAGCTCCGGGATCTCGAAGCCGGCGTTGAACGCCCCGCGGCTGACCTCGCCGGAGCTGCGGAAGGTGCGCGCGGAACTGCGCTCCACCGCGGCGCGGGTGCCGAAGGTGAAGCCGCGCCAATCCTGCGGCCTGAATTCCGCGACCGCTTCGCGCACATTCAGGGTGACCGGGCCGCTCTCCAGCGGCACGCCGAAATAGTAGTCGACCCGCCCTTTCACGCGAAGCGTTTCCCCCGGCGCAAGCGTTTCCTTTTCGGCGCGGAACTCCATCTTGAGCTGATCCGGCACATATTCGCCGACCAGAAAACGGGTGGAGCCGTAACACTGCGCCGCCGCCCGGTCCTCGCCGGGAGCGCGCAGCCGGACGGAGTAGGCGCCGGTCGCCGCCCCCGCCGGAATCTCCACTCCGGTTTGATAGAAACCCGAAGCACTGCCGGTCACCGGCCGGGAACAGAAGAGCTTCCCCGACGGAGCGGTCACTTCCAGCACCAGCGGCACTCCGCCCGCCGCGTTCAGCTTCCCGGCGTCGCGCAGATAGCCGAAAACGCCGATGGTTTCACCGGGGCGGCAGATGCCGCGCTCCGGGAACAGAAACGCGCCGTATCCGGCCTGCCGGGCAACCGGCAATCCCCGGTCCGCCTTGCGCAGGTCGGAGCGGTTCAGTTCGGAGAACGGCAGATAGGTCACATCCTCGCCCTGAATCGCGACCAGCAGCGCCGGCTGGTCGTCGGGATCGGCCAACGGCTCAAATTCGATCTTCCCGAATCCTCCCGCATCGGTTTCGGCTTCGCCGAGCGGCTGCAGCTTGCGGCTGTAGAGCTGCACCACCGCGCCGGAGACCGGACGGTTCCCGGCCAGCGACCGCACCGCGAAACCGACCTCCCGTTCACCGGCGACCGCCTGAAGCGCCAGGTCGGTCAGCACCACCAGCCGCGAATCGCTGCGGGAGGCGTCGGGCGAGGAAATCCGCAACTGATACACGCCGGGAACCCGCTTCAAACCGAGCGCGTCGAAGGGCAGCGCGATACAGTTGCTCCGGTTGCGGGCGGCGGGAGCGTCCAGCGTGACGGTGCGGAGGCTCCGGGAACAGTCGCTCCACGGGGATTGCAGAAAATCCAGCAGCCGGTTCGGGTAGACCTGCGACAGCTCCACCTTGACCTTGCCGGTGTTGACCGTTTCGACCGGCAATTCCCAGACGGAACCGGAAACCGGGAAGAAGGAGCCGTTGCTGAGGAAATTGATCCGGGGCGGCAGTTCGGAAGCGATGAAGCCGGGGCGTTCGGTCCGTTCCAGCGGCGGAGCACCGCCGGCGGCGGGCAGGCCCTGCTTTACCGTGAACTGGTAGAATTTGCCCGGCTCGAATCCGGCGGAGATATACCAGCGGTCGCCGCTGCTGTTCACATTCAGCGCCAGCGGCGGAGTCACGCTCAGGAACTCCGCCGCCTTCTCCGGCTGCGGCGGCGCGCTGAACCGGATTTCAAAGCGGGAGTTGTCCGCGTCATACCGGGTCGAGAGAATCCGCAACGGTTCCGGGGCGGCGGCGACCGGCGGCTTCGGCTGCGGCTGCGGAGCCGGAACCGGTTTCGGCGGTTCGGCGGCCGGGGCGGGGGCCGGCTTCTCCCTGTTCCGGGAATAGAGTTGGATGGCGAGACCCGCATTGAGGGCAAGTGAGGCGAGAATGACCCCTCCTGCGGCGTACCGGACGACTGTTTGCTGTTTACCCATGATGACCTTTTTCTTCGACGATGGAGATTGGCGTGGAGTGGTATTATACAGGGTTTTCACAGGATTTCAACTGCCGGAAACAAGTTTTTCCGAAATCATTTTTTCTCCCGGAAAAATCCGGAAAAACCGGCCCAAAGGGCGCCTCCCCGATCCTGATGCGATTTTACTTTTCCGGCAAAGCAGGTTATATTGCCTTATCATACAAAATGTTTTTTCCGGAGGAGAATTTTCATGAAATATATCGGTGCACATGTCAGTATTTCCGGCGGCGTCGAAAACGCGCCGCTGAACGCCCATGAACTCGGCGCCACCGCTTTCGCGCTGTTCACCAAGAACCAGCGCCAGTGGCACGCCGCTCCGCTGACCGCGGAGTCGATCGCCGCCTTCAAGGCCAACTGCGAAAAATTCGGGTTCAAACGGGAAATGATCCTGCCGCACGACAGCTATCTGATCAACCTCGGCCAGCCCGACCCCGAAAAGCGCAAAGCCTCCATCGCCGCCTTCACCGATGAGATGAGGCGCTGCCATCAGCTCGGACTGGTCAAACTGAACTTCCACCCCGGCAGCCACCTGAAACAGGTCTCCGAGGAGGAGGACATCCGGCTGATCGCGGAAAGCGTCCGCGAAGCGATCGACGCCGTCCCGGAGGTCGTCGCCGTATTCGAGAACACCGCCGGCCAGGGCAGCAACATGGGCTATCGTTTTGAACAGATCGCCGCCATGCTCGAACAGGTCGACCGCCCCGGCCGCGTCGGCGTCTGTCTCGACACCTGCCACACCTTCGCCGCCGGTTACGACCTCGCCACCCTGGAGGGCTGCGAAGCGACCTTCAAACGCTTCGACGAACTGATCGGTTTCAGCTATCTGGCGGGCATGCACCTGAACGATTCCAAAAGCAAACTCGGCGGCAAGCTGGACCGGCACAACTCGATCGGCAAGGGCGAACTCGGCTGGGAAACGTTCCGCCGGCTGATGGCAGACCCGCGGCTCGACAATATTCCGCTCGTGCTCGAAACAATCGACGAGACCCTCTGGAAACAGGAAATCGCAATCCTTCAGGCCTTCAGCCGCAACGAGAACCCGGAACTGCCGTGGTAAATACCTGGCGTCAAAGCGATACGCTCAATGCGGAACGCAGGAAGACGGCTTCGACGGGGCCGTATTTCTGCAACGAATAGTCAAATGCGGCGGCGCGGGCGGCGAGTCCCATCGCGGCACACAAGCCGGAGTCGGCGGCGAGCTGCTTCAGGGCGTCCGCCCATTCCGCCGGGGAATCAGCCAGAAAACCGGTCACGCCATGCCGTATGACTCTGACGTTTTCGCCGACGGGACTGGCGATGGCGGGAAGTCCCGCGGCCTGATACTGAATCAGCTTGTATGCCGATTTGCCGCGCGAAAACGGATCATCCGTCAACGGCATGATCCCGGCATGGCACTGCAGCAGCAATCCGGCTTCCGCGTCGGCGGACCAGTCGGCAAAACGCATCCGCACGCCCGGGATCGCACGGGCTTCGAGATCGCGCCGCGCAATCACCAGCAATTCAAAATCCGCCGCCCGGCTCATCGTGCGAAGCGCTCCGGCGGCCTGTTCCAGATAGGAGTAGGTGACCGGGGTGCCGATCCAGCCGACCGTAAAGCGGGGAAATTTTTTCACTCCGGCGGGATCGTAAGCGCCGAGATCCACGACGGTCGGAATTTTGATTGCGTTGGGGTTCAGGGCTGCCACCCGTTCCAGCAGGAAGTCGTTGGCGGCGATCACTCCGTCGGCCCGCCGGATCAATTCGTCATATTTACCCGCCAGCCGGGGCCGCGCGGCATACTTCTCCCACACATTGTCGTCGAAGTTCAATATGTAACGGTGGCGGCGCAGAAATTTCAGCTCGAATGCGGCGGAAAGCTCGGGCAGCAGCTCGTATTCGACCAGCAGCCGTTCCGGCAGGCGGGGCAGCAGTGCAAGCCGGCGCAGCAGCGCTCCCGCCGCCAGCAGCCGCGATTTCCCCTGCCCCGCGTAAAGCCTCCTCAGATACGCGGCACGGAAAAAAGGATGGTATTCCGGCCGGAAGCCGCCGTTTTCCAACGCGTTACGGAACAAATAGTAACGCAGGCGGCTGGAAGCTCCCATCTCGTCATACCGGGTCAGAACCCCCAGCGGAATACTCATAAAACGTCGCCTTCCAGTTTGAATGCTGCCGATGCCGTCATTCAATATAGCGCGTTTTCCGCAAAAGTACAGGCCCGCGCGGAAAAACTACGCCTGCCGGAGCTGGTCGAGGCGGCGTTCGCAGGCGATCATCAGAATCTGGTCGAGGATCAAATCCAGATCGCCCTCCATCAGCTTCGGCAGGTCGAACGTATTCACATTGAAGCGGTGATCGGTGACGCGGTTCTGCGGGAAATTGTAGGTCCGGATGCGTTCGCTGCGGTCGCCGGTGCCGACCTGGGAACGCTTGTCCGCGGCCTGCTTGTCGGCCTCCTCCTGCTGCTTATGTTCGAGCAGCCGGGCGTAGAGAATGCGCAGCGCGATCTCCTTGTTGCGGTGCTGGGACTTCTCCTGCTGGCTGGCGACCGCGATTCCGGTCGGGATATGGGTCACGCGCACGGCGGAGTCGGTGGTGTTCACGCACTGGCCGCCGGGGCCGCTGGAACGGAACACGTCGAAACGGAGGTCTTCGGGGCGGATGTCAAGCTCCACTTCCTCCGCCTCCGGCATCACCGCGACGGTCACGGTGGAGGTGTGGATGCGGCCGCCGGCCTCGGTGGCGGGTACGCGCTGCACCCGGTGCACGCCGGACTCATACTTCATCAGCGAATAGACTTCGTCGCCGGAGAGTGAGAAGGAGACGTCCTTGATCCCGCCGAGTTCGGTGTCGGTCTGGTCGAGCACTTCGATGCGCCATCCCTTCTTTTCCGCGAATTTCATATAGGCACGGAAAAGTTCGCCCGCGAAAAGCGCGGCTTCGTCGCCGCCGGCGGCGGGCTTGATCCCGACGATGATGTTCTTGGCGTCGTTGGGATCGGGCGGCAGCAGCGAAATCTGAATGTCAGCTTCGAGTTTCTGCGCCTTCACCTCCAGCTCGGCGATGTCGGCGGCGATCAGTTCGCGCAATTCGGCGTCGGTTTCGGCGGTCAGCATCTCGCGGTTGTCGGCAAGTCCGGCAAGCGCCTTGCGCCAGTCGTCGAATTTCCGGAACAATGTTTCGAGTTTGCGGTGTTCCTGCGATACCCGGCGGCACTCCGCGCCTCTGGCGTAGATGGCCGGATCCGCCAGCGCGGCCTCGAGTTCCGCGAAGCGTCCGTGCAGGTTTTCGATATATCCGGCGATGTCTTCAGGTACCATTTGCAGTCAAATCCCAAAAAAGGCCTGCCGGGAAAAAGCTCCGGGCAGGCCCATGAATTCCATAAAGCGAGCGGATCAGCCCTGCTTCTTGTAGCGGCGGTTGAACTTGTCGATACGGCCCGCCGTGTCGACGAACTTCTGCTTGCCGGTGAAGAACGGGTGGCACTTCGCGCAGATACCGACCTTGTACTCCGGACGGGTCGATTTGATGTGCCAGACTTCGCCGCATGCGCAGGTGACGACAGCCTCACCGTACTTCGGATGCAGATCCTTTTTCATTTGTCATAACTCCATGTTCAGGTTATATTATGTAAATTGTAACAGATCGTTTTCAATCAAAAGTCAAGTATAAAACATATCACGCTTCCGGGAAAATTCAAGCGCGGTATCAAAAAAACAGGAGACAAAGTCATGCTGCTGGCCGAATTCATCCGCCGGACGGGTTTTACGCCGGAATTTGCCGATACGCTTTCCTCCAACTGGCAGGAAGCCGCGGCCATGGAAGCATTGCCGGAATGTTTTACGGATGGCTTTTTCGAACGTTACGCGGAAAAGCTGGCGGTCCCGACGCCGTTCGCCCCGGAACTGCCGGAATTGAACGCGCGGGTCGCGGCGGAACCGGCGCTGCGCGTCTACGCGAATCTGATCATCGACGCGGCATTCCGGCGCGATGAACCCGGTCTGGGAAAGTGGCCGGCGCCGGAAAAGCTGCTGACGCGGCGGCAGTGCGGCCTGTTTCAACTGCTGATGGCGATGTCCGCGCTGCCGCTGATCGCGGCAAGCTACCGGCAAATCGGGCTGCCGCCGGAGTATGCGGACGGTCCGGCGAAGTGGATCGGCGGAACCATCGCGATTTACGCCGCCGCCCACGACGGCAATCCCGGCCACGACCTGCAGCAGATTCACTGGCTGAAGCACTATATGGAAAACCGCCTGTTCCGGGTGGGACGCTTCGAATTTCTGGTCCACTGCGCGCCGGAGTGGCTGCCGGCGATCTACCGCAGCCGGAAATCGGGGCGGACCGTCGCCCTCTGCCGGGACGGCTGGGTCCTGACGCAGGAAGGCTTCCGGGCCCGCAACGGAGCGGTCGGGGTCGCGGGCGGCGAAGGGTATCCGGTCCGCCCGGAAGCGGCCGGAATCCTGGTTGCGCACCTCGACGAGGCGGACGGCAAAGTGACCGGGATTCCGATCAATCCGGCCACCGGGCGGGCAGAACCGGAACAACGCGAAACGCTGGACCTGACGGAATACGCTCCGGTGCTGTCGGCGCACGAGTGGGTGCCGAGCCTGCACATTCCGGGCGGCGGCGGCATGACGCCGGAACTGGCGAAGGAGTCGCTGCGCGGGGCGGTGGAATTTTTCCGCAGATATTTCCATAAGGAACTGCATGCGATCTGCTGTGAATCGTGGATACTGAATCCGGACTGGATGGCGGAGCTGCCCGGTTCCAATCTGGCGCGCTTCATGGAGGAGGTCTACCTGACGCCGATGCCGGAGGTGGACCGGGCGGGCCTGTTCTTCGTCTACGGGCGCTCGGAGGGAAAGCTTTCGGAATACCCGGCGGACAATTCGCTGCGCCGGGCGTTCCGCCGGATCATCGACGCCGGCCGCCCGCTGCGGATGGGAGGCATGTTCATCCTGACGGCCGACCTGGACCGGTTCGGCACGGGAACCTACCGGAATCGCTGAAAAGTTGCAAAAAAATCGGATACCAGGCTTGAAAAAATAAAAAACGGGTGTCCATTATAGACCATGCAGGTGGCAGGATAGCTCAGTCGGTAGAGCAGGGGACTGAAAATCCCCGTGTCCCCAGTTCGATTCTGGGTCCGGCCACCATTCTTTTTGCCTTCTTTCGGGGATTCCCCCTCAAACAGCTCCCGAACGATGGATCGAGCAGATCCGAATACGATGAGGAAATACCGTTCCTCCGCTTCGATAAAGTATCGATAAGTTATCGCATTTCTTTATCAATATTACACTTTCAGCCCCGTCATCCCGGCTCTCCTGTTTCAAAGTCAGGACAAAAGTACCGGCAGGAAACGGAAAAAACTTGCAAACCGCCAACCCGATGATATCTTACGAGCAGAGGTTTCTGTAAACCGGGAGGCTGTTCATGCAAGCTCTTGTTTGTTCCTCCGATCTCCGCTGGATGCGGGCCTTGAAAGCCGTGGCATGGTTCTTTATCGTGACCGGCATATTCGGGATTCTGGCGACAATCTGGTCGGCTGTTTTTCACGACCGGCTTGTATTGGACTTTGGAAATCTCCTCAACCTGTTCGCCGGATACGGCCTGCTCCATCTCCGCCGGGGCTGGCGGCTTTATCTGCTGGTCTATTTATGGATAACAGTTCCCGGCGGCGGCATTCTTCTGGCTCTGTTTCCGTGGCTTCCACTGGATCAGGCTTATCGCAACTGGCATTGGCTGTTGTTCGGCGGCCTGCTCCTGATTGAACTGCTTCTGGCCTCCTGCCTTGTCATTCTGCTTCAGCCGAGAGTAAAAGCACTGTTCCGAACCGATATCAACCGGCTTGGATGCCGCGCAAATCAGGAGAATCAAGAATGGTGAAGTTTTTCAGAAAACCGTGGTTCTGGATATTGCTCCTTGACGTTCTCTATCTGTTGATTGCAGTTTTTTTTGCACTCTCCTTTGCATTGTTTCCAGATGCCGCTTATTCCGATTGGGAGGAGTTTTATATCATGAAATGGCGCGACAGTGCCATTCGCCCCCTCTACTCACTTTTCACTTTCCTGATTTCGCTTGCCTGCTGCATCATCACGCCGTTTCTTCGGAAAACCGCTGTCAGAGCAAAAGCTGCATCGATGTTTATTTATCTGCTGCTGGCTCTCTTTTCGCTGGGCTTCCTGATGCCGTCATTCGGAGCGGCACGGGAACCTGCCCGACGGATTTCCTGCGGCAGCAACCTCAGACAGATCCGGATATGCCTCGAACAGTATGCGGAAGATTTCGACGGCTTTCTGCCGCCGGACCTGCCGACTCTTTCCGAGTCGGCGTATCTGTCGGATGCGGCAATCTACCGGTGTCCGAGCAGACAGGAACCAAACACGGATTTCGCCGACTACCTCTATTACGGAGCAAACCGCAGGATTGATGAAAAACCGCCGTTCCTCCTCTTGAAGGATCGCGCGAGAAATCATCCGGGAAAGTACGGCAATCTCATGCTGTCGAACGGTAATTTACTGTACGAAAAAAATTGACGGCAGAAAAATATTTTATGAAATCATTTGAAAACGGCTCTTCTATCATGTATTTTCAACTTAACATGAAAATCATCCAGAAATTTCTATCAGGAGTTTTGATATGTCCGTTCCCGATTATCAACAGTTTATGTTGCCGGTTCTTCAGTTTGCCGAGGATGGAAAGTTGCATACCATGTCGGAGCTTCGGACCTACTGTTACCGGAAGATGAAGCTCTCAGAAGCAGATCTGGCTGAACGTCTTTCCAGTGGCGGCCGTACCGCCGACAGCCGAATTTACTGGGCCAAGGCCTACCTGATTCAGGCGCGGGCACTTGAGTCGCCGCGGCGTGGAACTCTTCAGATTACGGACCGGGGGCGGGAATTGCTGGCTTTGAAAAAGGACCGCCTGACCAATAAGGATCTGGAACGCTATCAGGAGTTTCGCGACTTTCACAGCCCCTCCCGCAAAAGCTCAGGAAATAAATCTCTGCCGGACGATCTCCCGGAAACCGCTGCCGATACGGCCAACACCCCGGAAGAACAGATGGATTCGATTCTGGAAAGCGTCAACAAACTTCTGGCTGCCGATCTTGTCAAAAAAGTGATTGAAGCCGGAGATAAGTTCTTTGAAGACCTGGTGGTGGATCTGATCCGCAAGATGGGATATGGAATTGATGGTCATTCCACCCAGCGCACCAATGACGGCGGCATCGACGGTGTTATCTATGAGGACCGGTTGGGACTGAATATGATCTACCTGCAGGCAAAGCTCTGGCGGAATACCAAAGTATCCCGGCCGGAGATTCAGAAATTCATCGGTTCCCTTTCCGAAAACAAAGCACAAAAGGGAATCTTCATCACAACCTCCGACTTTTCCGCCGGAGCGCGGGAGTGCGCGGCAAAGGTATCTCAGAAAGTGATTCTGATCGATGGTTTGGAGCTGGTAAAGTATATGATCACTTACAATGTCGGCGTATCAGTTTATAAAACGTATGAAATGAAACGGATCGATCTGGATTATTTCGAGTGATCCGACATTGTTGCCTGATCATTCTTCTTTTACCTGCCGCCCGACGGAATCTTTCAGGCGTTTGGGATAGTTGGTCGTGATCGAATCGACGCCGAGGGCTGCGTAGCGCAACGCTTCCATCGGAGAATCCACCGTCCAGACATGGAGTTCAAGCCCGCCGTCGCGGATCGCTTTGACCAGTTCCGCGTCGAGCTTCGGGTGCCGGCAGAGGTCGAGTCCGTCCGCGTTGATCGCGCGGGCCAGCCGGATCAGTTCTTCGGCGGAAGGCGTGGGGCGGCCGGTGGCGCGGTCGGTGCCGAGCCCGCGCAGATAATAGGTCTTGCAGTCGGGCATCTGCTCCTTGGCCAGTTTCAGCAGTGACGGATGAAAGCTGATCAGGCGAATCCGTTCCATCGGCACCCGGGACTTCTTCAGTTCCTCCTTCACCAGCGGCAGAATCAGCGGATCATCCTCCTTGAGTTCGATATAGACCAGCTGTTCCGGCGTCACGACCCTCAAAAGCTCGGAAAGCTGCGGCAGCGCCTCCCCCTTGAACTCCTCGCCTTTGAATTTGCCCGCGTCAAGCCGGCGCAGCTCGGCCAGGTTGGATTCGCTGATTTTCAGGTCGACGCCGGTGGTCCGCTTCGTACTCGGATCGTGGCAGATGACCAGCCGGTTGTCTCTGGTGCGGTGGATATCGCATTCGACCCCGTCGGCCAGTTGGCGGCCGGCCAGCTTGAACGCCGCCAGCGTATTTTCGGGCGCCTCCCCGGAGGAGCCGCGGTGGGCGATGTAGAGCGGGGCGGCGTGAAGAGTCGGCAGAAGCATGACGGCGGCCAGCGGGAGAAATCCGAGTTTCATGGACAGAATCCTTTCTGTGTCTGTGGCGGTTTCAGTTCGCATAACATATCATCCCAAACAGGATTGTCAACCGCCCGGAAAACGCGGCTTTCCATACCGGTTTTACAATTTTTACCATTTCTCCGGCCGGAACGGATCAATTTTGTAAAAAGCCCCCCGCCTTTAGTTGCAATACAATTCATTGATTATCAAAGCAATAGCCAAAAATCAGACGACTTGGCACGAGGATTGCTTTTCTTCCGGCATACGGTTTCCGTCAACAATCATTCAGAAACACAGGTGTAACATGAAACTAATCATCGCCTACATCAAGCCGGAACGGTTGAATCCGGTGAAACAGGAGCTTTACAAGAGGAACATCTTCAAGATGTCGGTCAGCAACGCGCTCGGCTGCGGCCAGCAGAAGGGATACGTCGAAGCCTACCGCGGTGCGATTTCCGAGGTGAACCTGCTCAAGAAGGTGCGGCTGGCGATCGCGGTGAACGATGAATTCGTACAGCCGACCGTGGACGGCATCATCGCCGGGGCGCGCACCGGGCACATCGGCGACGGCAAGATTTTCGTGCTGCCGATGGATCAGTGCATCCGCATCCGCACCGGGGAAACCGGCAGCGAAGCGATCGGGTAAGGCAATTCAATGATTTCTTTCGGAGGATATTTCATCATGAACAGTTTGAAAACAATATTGATCCCCTTCCTCGCCGTCGCCGGGACGGCGCTCGCCGCCGGGGAAACCGCCGCCGTGCTGACTCCGGCGCAGGAGGCGATCTTCACGATCAACAACGTCTGGGTGCTGATCGGCGGCATGCTGGTCTTTCTGATGCACCTCGGCTTCGCGACGCTCGAAGCGGGCCTCTGCCGGGCGAAGAACTGCACGAACGTACTTTTCAAAAACACGCTGGTTCCGGCGATCGGTTTCATCACCTACGCGGTCTGCGGATTTTCGCTGATGTATCCCGGTGAAGCCAACTGGCTGCTGGGCAAGGTGATCGGCTTTGCCGGATTCGGCATGGGAGCCGATCCGGACGCCTCCATCGCCGCGGCCTACGCCTACAACGGCGGCAAATTCACCTACTGGAGCGACTTCTTCTTTCAGGGGATGTTCGCGGCGACGGCGGCCACGATCGTTTCCGGCGCGGTCGCGGGCCGGGTGAAGGTGAACGCCTATCTGGTTTTCACGCTCTTTTACATATCGATCGTCTATCCGGTCATCGGTTCGTGGGGATGGGGCGGCGGCTGGCTGGCGGGAATGAACTTCCATGACTTCGCCGGTTCGACCTTCGTGCACAGCGTCGGCGGCTGGGCGGCGCTGGCCGGGGTGATCCTGCTCGGCCCCCGGATCGGCAAGTACGTGAACGGCAAGGCGATGCCGATCATGGGGCACAGCATGCCGCTGGCGACGATCGGCACCTTCTGCCTGTGGCTGGGGTGGTTCGGCTTCAACGGCGGCTCGATCCTGAGCGCCGAACCGACCAAAATCTCCTACGTGCTCTGCACCACGATGTTCGGGGCGAGCGCCGGAGTGATCGGCGCGATGCTGTCCGGCATGGCGATCCTGCGCAAGCCCGACCTCTCGATGACCCTGAACGGCTGTCTCGCCGGACTGGTCGCGATCACCGCCGGAGCCGACTGCGTCAGCCCGACCGCGTCGATCCTGATCGGCCTGATCGGGGGAGTGATCGTGGTGCCGTCGGTGCTGATTTTCGACAAGCTGCAGCTCGACGACCCGGTGGGCGCGCTGTCGGTCCATCTGGTGAACGGCGTCTGGGGCACGCTGGCGGTCGGCATCTTCGCCTTCCGTGAAACCGGCTACACCTTCCTGACGCAGCTGACCGGCGCGGTGACGGTCGGACTGGTCGCCTTCCCGTGCGCATTCGTGATCTTCTACGCGGTGAAAAAGACGATGGGCATCCGGGTCAGCACCGAGGAGGAACTGCGCGGCCTCGACCTCGGCGAACACGGCATGGAAGCCTATCCCGGCTTCCAGTTCTTCAGCAACCAATAGAGGAGCGGGAGTCCCCCTTCCCCAACCGGAACCGATTGCTTTCAACCGGTTCCGGTTTGCTTTTTCCACAAAACGGATTATAGTTCTTTACTATAAGGAACAATGCCGCAAGAGGAGTGGAAGCAATATGGAAAAATGGACTTTCGATGTAAAAGGGATGCACTGCGCGAGCTGCGCCGCCAATGTTGAAAAGGCGGTCAAAAAGCTCGAAGGCGCTTCCGAGGTCTACGTGAATTTCGCCGCAAACCGCCTGGCGCTCGACGCCGATCCGGCCAAACTGACGCAACAGCAGGTGATCGACACCGTCCGCGCGGCGGGTTTTGAAGCCTCGCTGCCGGAAAGCGCCGGTTCGGAGCCGGTCAAAATCGACTTCGACGTCAAGGGGATGCACTGCGCAAGCTGCGCCGCCAACATTGAAAAGACGGTCGGGAAGCTCGACGGCGCTTCCGAGGTCTATGTGAACTTCGCCGCCAACCGCCTGACTCTCAGAATGATACCGGAAAAGCTGACCAGCCGGCAGGTGATCGACGCCGTCCGCGAGGCCGGTTACGAGGCCTCGGTCGCGGAGGCGAAGCAGAGCGCGGCGAATGAGGAGGAGGAAGCCTCCGAAGCGAAGCGCGAATTGTTCCGTTTCGTGACCGCGGTGGTGTTCGCGGCGCTGCTGTTCTACACCGCGATGCACGGCATGCTCCATTTGCCCTTCTTCCCGATATCGGACAAGGCGCGGGCGCTTCTGGAAATCGTGCTGCTGATTCCGGTGGTCTGGGCCGGGTTCCGCTTCTATACCAGCGGCTTCCGCTCGCTGTTCCGGGGCGCGCCGAACATGGATTCACTGATCGCCTGCGGCACCGCTGCCGCGGCGGCCTACAGCTTCTATCTGTGCGCGCAGGGTGAATTCAAGCATCTCTACTTCGACACCGCCGGGATGATCGTCGCACTGATCATGCTCGGAAAATTCCTCGAAGGCCGTTCCCGCCGCCGCGCCTCCGGCGCGATCCGGGAGCTGTTGGAACTCGCACCGGAAACCGCCGTACTGGTCACGTCGCAGGGGGACCGGGTGGTTCCGGCCGCCGAAATCCAGCCGGGCGACCGGCTGCGGGTCAAGCCCGGCGAACGCATCCCCGTGGACGGCGTGGTCGAGGAGGGCGAAACCAGCGTGGACGAGTCGATGCTCAGCGGCGAATCCATGCCGGTCGAAAAAGCCCCCGGCTCCGAAGTGACCGGCGCGTCGGTGAATAAAAACGGTTCGATCGTGATGAAGGCGACCCGGGTCGGCAGCGACACCGTGCTCGCCCGGATCGTGCAGCTGGTGCAGGATGCGCAGGGCTCGCGCCCGCCGATCGCCCGGCTGGCCGACCGGATCTCCGGCTGGTTCGTGTGGGCGGTGCTCGGCATTTCCGCCGTGACGTTCTTCGCATGGCTGCTGGCCGGAGCCGGTTTCCCGGCGGCGCTGAGCTTCGCGCTGGCGGTGATGGTGATCGCCTGCCCCTGCGCCCTCGGGCTGGCGACGCCGATCGCGCTGATCGTCGGCATCGGCCAGGGGGCGAAATTCGGCATCCTGATCAAGTCCGGCGCGGCGCTCGAAACCGCCGGCAGGATCAGCACCGTGGTCTTCGACAAGACCGGCACGCTGACTGTCGGGAAACCCGCCGTCACCGAGGTCAGGGTGATTCCGGGGGCCGGTTTCGACGCCGACCGGATGCTCGCGGCGGCCGCCTCCGCCGAGGCCGGTTCGGAACACCCGCTCGCGCAGGCGATCGTGACTGCCGCCCGCGATAAAAAGCTCGAATCATGGAAGGCCGAGCAGTTCACTGCCCGCCCCGGCTTCGGACTCTCCTGCCGTCTCGGCGGCGCGGAGTGGCTCTTCGGCAACGCCAGGCTGATGCGCGCGGCCGGGCTTGAACCGGAGGTGCCGGAGCTGAAACTCTCCGGCGCCGGTTCCGTCGTCTACGCCGCCCGCAACAAAAAGCTGATCGGCGTGATCGGCATCGGCGACCGGCTCAAACCCGGCGCGGCGGACGCCGTCGCCCGGCTCAAATTCCTCGGCATCAGAAGCGCGATGCTGACCGGCGACAACAACGCGGTCGCACAGGCCATCGCCGCCGAACTCAAGCTCGACGAATTCCGCGCGGAGCTGCTCCCCGGCGACAAGGCCAAGGCGCTCAGGGAGTTCCAGGCCGCCGCGAACGGCGGAGCGGTCGCGATGGTCGGCGACGGCATCAACGACGCGCCCGCGCTGGCGCAGGCCGATGTCGGAATCGCGATCGGCTCCGGCACCGCGATCGCGATGGAGGCCGCCGACGTGGTGCTGATGAACAGCGACCTCGCCGAAGTCCCCGCCGCGATCCGCCTGTCGCGGGCGACGATGCGGATCATCCGTGAAAACCTTTTCTGGGCGTTCTTCTACAACGCGATCGGCATTCCGCTCGCCGCCGGGGTGTTCTACGCGCTTTTCGACGGCCCCATCCTGAACCCGGTTTTCGGGGCGCTGGCCATGGCGGCCAGCTCCGTCTCCGTCGTGCTCAACGCCCTGCGGTTGCGCGGTTTCCGCCCCTGACCGGGACGCAGGCCGTCTTCCGGCGCTCCGTTCTCAGTCCGGGAACAGGGCGCGGAATTCCGCCGGGGCAGGCTGTGCGCCGTAAGGGGAGAGTTCAAACAGTTCGGCCCCCCGGATTTCATCGCCCCGCGCTCCGTAACGCTCGCGCAGGGCTTCACGGGCAAATTCCGCGGCCTGCCGGTCGCGGCCTCCCCAATGGCGGTCGAGATACTCCTGCCGCTCCTGCCGGCTCATGCGGTCCGGGTCCGGCGCTTCCAGCCCCATGTTCCACGGCAACCACTCGTAGAACTGGGAACGGTGGCAGTCGAGCATCCGCAATTTGGTTTCCGCCACCGAATCGATCTCCGTCACCGCGTCGGCGCGGATCGGGCGCGGATCGGTGAAGGCGTCATATCCGTATGCGAAAACCGGGTCCTTCCGCGGAATCGGCGTATCGGCGCAGTACATCGGCACCCGGACCAGATACGCGCAATCCATCACGCACTGGGCGGTCGCGCGGTGGTCGGCATGGTAATCGCAAAGGCGGTGGGAGATCACCACATCCGGCCCGAAATCCCGGATCACCCGGATCAGCTTTTCACGCAGTTCCAGCGTGCATACGACATGGCAGTCGGGCACATCCAGAATCTCATATCCGGTCAGCCCGGCGACCTTCGCCGACTCCTGCGCTTCCCGGTGCCGCCGCAGCGCCAGCGCGGCAGGCTCCATCGCATAGTGTCCGCAGTCGCCGCTGCTGACGGAGACGAATTTCACCCGGTGTCCGGCCTCCAGCAATTTGACCGCGCATCCTCCGAACAACAGATCCGGGTCATCCGGGTGCGCCCCGATCACAAGATAATTCCTCACCATTTCAGCCATCTTTTTCCATCTCCGGTAAAAATCAATTCCATCCGTTTCAGAAGATAGCCCCTCCGGCTTCCCTTGTCAAGTTCCCGGCTCCCTTCCGGAAACAACGGCGGCTCACCTCGTTTTGACGCGAAATGTCGAAGATTTCCGCATTTACAGCATCCGTATTCGCATATCGCCTTGATTTTTAGCATGGCGACTGTTAAATTAGAGGAAAAGCAATCAACTTGAGGTTCATCATAAGGCCATTACCGGAAATCTGAACTGAAAATTTAATATTTTACCATATCAATTTGTGTCCATTTTGATTAGCGAAACTTGCAAATTTCTGACCTTCAAAATACACGGAAAGATATGGCGTACTTTGGTGCGTCATTCTTTTGTGTGGAGGTCAAGGCTTGCAAGTGCCTGCTAATCGCATGAAAGAGGGCGCACCTCTTTTGTGCGGGGGCACGAAAGCCGAAAGGAGCGACAAAATGTTGAAATGGCTTTGGCGCAGAAAAAAACAGGATGAAGACCCGGCACGCAAAGTGGAGCGGTTGAAAGAGGAGCTTCAGCGGAAATATGACGAGCGGGAACGCATCCGCAAAGCCCAGAGTATGCTCATGGAGAATCCCAGCTGGCTCCAACTGGACGAATGGATTCACCGGGCAGACCTGGACTCCTGGCTGCTGCGGGAACGCGCGGTCTACGAGAGCCGCCGCCTGAAGAAAAAGATGAAACTGGAATTTCGGGAATGGTACTGGGAGCAGGAAAAGCTCCGCCGGGAATATCTGGAACAGGAAGAGCGTCGCCGCCTCGAATATTACCGGAATATCGATCTGCGCGTCCTGCTTATCGGCATCGAGGACTCCGACCGCGCCGAACGCCTGCTGGAATGGGCAAGCCGCACGGCAGGCGCCGAACTCCCGGCCTGCGACTCCAGCAACGACTGACTCCTCCCATCACCACAAAACAACCAGCCGGCCCGGAAAAGCCGAACCGCAACCTTGGAGCTTCCGTGCCTTCCGTGTCAGTCCGTGGAAGTCCGTGGGCACAATGCCCGGAAAGGCCGCACGGCAACCTTGGAGTGCGGAGCCCAGAGGGGCGGCGAAGCCGGCTTCAGCTCCGCTTTCCAATCGTACGTGAGTTTTATACTCGACTCTGCATCGCAACAAGAACCGGCAGAGCTGCCCGGAGGGACTGCTTTTCTTAAATGCAGGAACAGGCAAGCTGCCCGGAGGGTAGTGAGCACCGGGCCTCCGGCCTGCGGATGGCTCCGGGGGACGTCGCGCACGTCCCCCGGACCCCCTCGCCGGTGGCGGAAGCCGGTCCGATTGCAAGGCACTTCCGCTCGCGGGCGCGGCTTCGCCGCTTACTTGCCGGGCTGCGCCCGTCAACTTCTCACCGTTCGCTACGCTCACTACGCCGAAGGGGCTTCGCTCACTACGTTCGGCTTCGTCACTACCGTTCCTCGTTATTTTGCTGCCGCAAAATAATTCCCTCACATTCGTTCGCGGCGCGAACCCGCGCTTATTGTGCGCCGCGTAAAAGGTGGCGTGGCCTTACTTATACGCCCAAAATGGTTTTGGTGACCGACCGATGCTTGGCATGTGCCAGTTGCCGCGCGACCCCGAAGGGCGTAGAGCGCGCACCCGGCAGCGGCACCTTGCCGCACTTGCCGCACTTGCCGCCCGCCGTCAAAATTCGCAATTTTTTCCGATTATTTCCGCTTCAGGGGTTGACATTTCATCTTTTCTATTGCATAATTAATGTACAAACAGAAACGGGGATTGTACATGAATTATACAAACACCGCCATCTGCTCTCCGCGCGAACAGGTGATCCGGAATGTGATGGCCCTGATCCGGGAGCGGGAGCTGCCGCCGGATGCCGAAGTTCCGGCGGAAAACCTGTTGGCGGAGCGGTTCGGTGTTTCGCGCGGCACAGTCCGTTCGGGGCTGGCCGTGCTGGCGGAACGCGGCGTGCTCGAAAAGCGCGGCCGCCGGATGCACGTGGTTCCGAAGCCGAAGGGTTCCGGTTCCTCGCTGATGAATCGGACCATCATTCTGCTCGGCCCCTCCGACAAGGACGATGCGATCCGCAAGCGCAACTCCGGTTTCATGGATGCGATTCAGGCGGGAGCGCTTGAGGAGGTGATGGCCCGGAATATGCACTCTCTCTGGCTGAACGCCTCCCAGCTGCACGGCGGAGAACTCGAAGAACTCGCCCAGATCCGCCCCGGCGGGGCGCTGCTGTTCACTCCGGCTCATCCGACTCCGGCCTTCGATGCGGCGGCCCGGCGGCTCGCGGCGTCCGGGATTCCGGTGGTTTCCTCGGTTCACAGTACGCTCTACGAGAAGATCGACCATGTGCTGCCCGACCACGCCGAAGGCACCCGACAGCTGACGGATGAACTGCTCCGGCGCGGCTGCAAACGCATCCTCTGCTATCTCGCCCGGGGACGCGCCGAATACTGGGTCGCCGCCCGTTACCGGGGCTACAGCGCCGCAATGCAGGCGGCCGGCCTCACTCCCGAACCGCTTCCCGAAAACTGTTACTGGGGCTGTAACTACGATGCCGAAGATGCGTGGCAGGAGTCCCGGTTCCACGAGGAAGTCCGGCTGGCGGCGGGATACCTGCTCGATTACTTCAGGCCGGGTGCGCCCGCGCCGGATGCGCTCCTCGCCAAGACCGACTGGGACGTGCCGATTCTCGCAGCGGCGCTCCGACTGCTCGGCCGCACTCCCGGCAAAGATGTGGTAATTGCCGGATACGACAACAAGATCGTTTTCAACGGCTGGTCCAGACTGGAAAATTACACGCCCCCGCTGACCGTGGATAAAAGAAATAATGAAATCGGCCGCCGCATGACCGCCCGGCTGCTGACCCATATCGACTCCCCGGAAAGTTGGAAACCGGAAAATATTCTGGTAACTCCAGAGCTGATTACAATTTCATAACTCACGGTTATTTCGGCATAAGCGGCAAGGTGCCGCTGCCGGGTACGCGCTCTATGCCCTTCGGGGGGGCGTGCGACCAGGCACAGGCAAGGCATCGGTCGGTCTGCATAACCACTTAAACGGCATGCAAATAAGGTCGCACAACCACTTACGCGGCGCACAACAAGCGCGGTCAGCGCCGCGAACGAATGTGAGGGAATTATTTTGCGGCAGCAAAATAACGAGGAACGATAGTGACGAAGCCGAACGTAGAGAGCGAAGCCCCTCCGGCGTAGTGAGCGCAGCGAACGATGAAGAGTTGACGGGCGCAGCCCGGCAAGTAAGGGGCGCTAGCCCCGCCCGCGAATGGGAGTGCTCCGCAAGTCAACGGGAGTTCCGAGGCGAGCGGGGAGGTCCGGACGGGCGATCGTGC